>JGI24890J29729_1000425_pt1 | contig 27293 bp, 38 predicted proteins | sample FreactcultureFD7_FD_29729 | JGI IMG/M metagenome (IMG submission 29729)
TAACCCGGTGGTTTTACATCCAGTTATTTAAATGCCCCTCGCAGGGGCAAAACTTTTAAGGCGTTCTGATGGCGGTTTACTTTCGGTGAAAATTAAACGTTCACGATAATGTCAGCACTAAGTAACGCGGTAGCACAGAACAGAATGAGTACGGTGGTGGGGTATACACTTGCCGCAAGTATTGTTGCCCTTCTAAATGGGAATTTACCCCAGCGCATTGCGATACTGGGTGAGGTGAATACCGCCAACCAAGCCAGTTATCCTACAATGCCTACTCTGATAACCAGTGCTAACCAAGCTGGCACGCTTTATGGCTTCGGTAGCCCGATACACATGGTGTGCAGGATCCTGCTTCCTCTTCAGGGAGGCGGCACCAATGCGCCGGTGTGGGTGTATCCGCAGGCAGCGGCTCCAGGCAGCAGCGCTATGGTAAAACTGCTTACTGTTACCGGAACTGCTACAGCTGGAGGTACACACAAGGTATTTGTGGCCGGCAGAAATGGTATTGACGGCGCTTTCTATAATATAAACATTCAGGCGGGTGATACCAATGTGGTTATAGCTGGTAAGATACGGGATGCCATTAATGGTGTGACTTCAAGCCCTATAACAGCAACAGCCAACTCAATTACAGGACAAATAAAGACATCATCTTTGGGAGCGCCGGGCACCGGCTATGCTTCCGGTGACTTTTTCACTATCGCAGGTGGAGCAAATACTGCGTTAGGTATAGTTAACTCTGTAACGAATGGTGCTGCTGCATCTGCACAGCCTTTTGGTACTGCTGCATCCGGATATGCCGTTAATGATACCTTCACTATGAGATCAGATACAGCTGTAGGCGCTTCAGGCGTAGTAACTGCTGTTACGAATATAGCAGGAAGAATAGCTACATCTACAGTTGTAGCTGGTGGCGCCGGATATGCGGTTAACGACACTTTTACGGTGGCAAGCGCAACGACCACTGCGAGTGGCCAAGTGACTGCAATTAATAACGGTGTTATGCTGACGGCTACGATTGTCGCAGGCGGAACTGGATATACAGTGGGTGATACCTTCAGCGTAACGGTAGAGCCAGGCGGCACGGCTGCTGCCGGCACAGTGGCTACAGTAACAGGAGGTGTAGTAACTGCCGTAACCATCACTAGTGGCGGCAGCGGATATAGTATATCACAGGCGCCTAGTTGCTCTACACTTACCGGAACGGGTACCGGCTTACAAATACAGCCAGCTACTACTGCCAATGGCGTAGTATCGACATTCTATATTATAAATAAAGGGTCTGGCTACACTACAGGAACTAAAACCACGACAGCTACAATTGGCGCGGGAACGGGATTTACCGTTGGTGTGGCTTCGGTTTCTTCACTGAGTGGCGTACCGACAGCCGTTTCTATATCTGCCGGTGGCTTCGGATATGTTGTTAACGCGGATTACCCTACAGTTTCTTCGGGTGCTGGTGTTGGCATGCGCGTGCAAGTGCTTACGACGAGTACCGGTGCAGTTATGTACTACACGATTTATGACATAGGATCGGGGTATTCTGCAGCAAATGGCGTAGCTACCAATTCCACTACTGGCAGCGGCAGCGGATTAACAATCAATATCCTTACTACTTACAATACATCTGCAAATGCGGTGACCTGCAAAAGCAAATGGACAGGATTGACCAGCGAAAGCATTGGCATAAGTGTTGATACATCGCAATATCCAAACATAGGTGTCAGCTATGCCATTACCGAGTCGATAGCAGGCGTAGGAACACCAGCAGTAACACCAGCATTGAATCAATTTGGCGGGATATGGAATACTATCGTTATTAATACATACGGCACAGTAAGTGACACGCTGAATGAATTGGAAGCATTTAATGGCGTGCCTGGCCTGAACGAAAGCACTGGAAGATATGCAGGAATCAACTTCAAACCGTTTATTGCACTTACCGGCAGCACTGCCGATAACCCGAGCAACGTGACCAGCGGAAGAAATACACAGGTGACCGCAGCCATATGCCCTGCACCTTTGAGCCCGGGCATGCAGTTTGAAGCGGCGGCCAATATGGCTGTGCTGTTCAGTAATGTATGCATCAATGACCCAAGCGAAGACGTGATGGAACTTACCTACCCTGATATGCCTATGCCGGCCATAACAGCTGTGCCAAGTATGCAGGATTATAACTTCAGGGATACTATTGTGAAGCTGGGATGCAGCACGGTGGCTATAGAAAACGGGGTATATACGGTGAAAGACTTTGTTACGACGTTCAACGACGGGACGCAGGCACCTCCGTTCCAGTACTGCAGGAACCTGGACATTGACTGGAATATTGAGTATGGTGACCGCCAGATAGCCCTGGAAAACATAATAGGCTACACCATATGTGCAGACAATGATGTGGTGAGTGCGAGCAAGACCGTAAGGCCCAAGCAGGTGAAGGCGCTGTATGGAGAATATTTTGACGAACTGACAGACANGGGCNTTATTGCAAATCCGGCCTTCAGTAAGAAAAANCTTCAGGTAGGCATTAACCAGAGCAANCCTGGCAGGATAGATAAGCAATATCCTTACCAGCGTACCAGCACAGCCAGGATAGCGAGCACCACTGCGTTGAGCGGGTTTTATTACGGCAACTAGGATAATGCATTATTTACAGTAACACATCTAAAAATTTCATTTCAAAATAAATATTTATGTCTTATTCTGGCGGCGATCTTGATAGCCTTACTTGCAACCACCCTTTGGGGCAGTTCTCTTTTGATCCTTACGCGGGTGAGGACAGCACTTACACATTGGGCGGCAATACCAGCGATGACGATGACAGTAAAATGACCAGTAACGGCAAGATGATAGATAGCATGGTAACGATGCGCGACTCTTTCAGCTGCTGTGTGGCGGGAAGCCCGGGGGATGGTGTGTATGAGCAACTGAAGGCTTACCAGAGCAGCCCAATACTGGGTACCTGGACGGCCACCAATAAAAACGGCCAGGTATACCGCATAAAGGGCAAACCGGTGGGCACACTTGCCATGAGCGGTAAGGATAGCAAGATAGAGCTGAAGCTGGCGGGCGAAAGTTTGCAGATCATCTAATTGTAATGCGTTTTTGTAACTTTTTTAATTGAAAATATATGTTTGACGAGGTTATGCCATTTGATGTGGCGCTGGAGGATGTGAGCGCGTTCCTGGATAAGAAGAAGATCTATCCTAAGCGCAGAGCATTCCTGAACAGCATGGCGGAAATAGTGGCTGAGGCTGTGCAGTACGGGCAGGTGGTGATCAATGATGACGGCAGCATTACGCAGAAGCTGCTAGACCCAATTAACGACCAAAAAGGGAACCCGGTACTTACTGAACTGAAGTATAAGGCGCGTGTAGAGCCTGCAACTATTAACAAGCTTCTGCAAGAAAACAAGCTGCCAGGCAACGACGGCCGGACCATGGTATATACCACTGCGTACACCGGTGAGCCTGCTGCTATGATCAATAAGCTGGAGCCTACCGACCGTAATACATGCGATGCTATTACCCTTTTTTTTGTATAGACTCAGGCTTCAGGTTCCTGAATGCGGTACCATCTATTGATACGAGCATAGACTATATTATAAGAACTGTTGTTATTGAACTTCAATTCAAGCCTGTCGATATTGACGGGCTTTTTTTAGATAGGATTGATTATAAGGGCCTGCTGTACTGGTATGACTGCGCAATGGAGATCATAAAGCACCGGAAGGAGGCAAACAAGAAAAGGAGATAACCGCCATGGCTCAATTTGTAGTTCCCACCATTTTTACTGCTGTAAATAACTACAGCACCCAGGTAGCGGCCATGAGCCGGGACACCGCAACGTTTTCTACGCGCCTGAACTCATTGAATGACCGTGTAAATACTGTCTTTGGCAGTATTGGCGGCAGGGTAAAAGGTGCTGCTAAGCAGCTGCTGGCGTATGGTGAGGCCGCATTACTGATAGAAGGAACCATGGCGAGTGGAAAGGCCATAACCGAATACCAGGATGAAATAGCTAACCTGAGCGCCGTGACCGGTGCAAGTGGTGCGAAACTGGACCTGTTCAAAAGCAAGATAACAGAGGTAGGTAGGGCGACGAAGAAAAGCAGCGTGGAAGTGGCGCAGGCATTTACCAACGTGGATAACAATATGCCCCAGTTTCATGAGGATGCGGCAGCGCTGGCAGAGGTAACCAAGGAGAGCATTATACTTGCCAAGGCCGGCCGGATGGAACTGGGTCCAAGCGCAGAGAGCCTGACGCTGAGCATGAACCAGTTTGGCCTTGGCGCTAACTATGCCAAAACAGCTATTGATGCACTGGCGGGTGGCGCTGTGGCTGGAAGCAGCAAGATATCGGAGACGAGTGAAGCGCTGCAGGTGTTTGGATCGGTAGCGGCCAATGTGGCCAAGGTGACCTATGCAGAGAGCGTGGCCATAGTGGAAATGGCCAGTAAGTTTGAAAAGGGTGCAGAGGCCGGTACCCGCATCAGGAATATACTGCTGGATATGACCAATGTGAAATTTGGGCCAGCGGCAAAGGAAGTGAGGGCGCTGGGTGTGGACCTGGATAAGGTGAGCAATAGGGATCTGCCATTTATAGACCGGTTTACTGAGCTGAGCAAGATAAAGGATAACCCGCAGGCTATGGAAAAGCTTTTTGAAAAGCGAAATGTGGCACTTGCCAGCGGCCTGTTCTCTGTGATGGGCAACTACAACAAAGTATTAGCATCGACCAGCAAGGTAGGCACGGCAGAAAAGATGGCGGCTACGAATACGGATACCCTTAGCGAGAGCGTGAAGCAGCTGGGGGCGGCATGGGTGACTGAGATCACTACGAGCAGTGGAGCAGGCGTAGGGCTGACAGTGCTAACAGGAACCGTTCGCTTTCTGACCGATCACCTGGACGGACTAATGACAATAGCGGAAATAGGGATAGGCATATTTGGTGTGTGGAAAACGGTGGTATGGGGTACCAAGGCGGCAATGTTTGGCTATAACGTAGTAACGGGTATTGCAGCAGGGCTGACCAGTAACCTGACCATCGCTCTTAGTGAGAATACAGTTGCAGCCAAGGCGGAAACTGCCGCACTTTTTGTGATGAAGGCCGGGTTTGCCAATGTGCTGGGTGTTGTGGGGCTGGCCACAGTTGCTGTGCTGGCTATTGCAAGTGCATTTTCTATAGCCAATGACAAAGCAGAATTCTTCGCCAACGGATTGAAAACCACTAAAGATGGTATTGAGCAGCTACAGGCACCCATAACCCAGCAGACACAGGCGCTACTGCAGTACAATAAAGCGATGACCGAATACAGGGAAAAGCAGGCACAGCAGGCGTTTGACATATACGAAAGAGCGCATCATCCATATAAGACGTTTTTCAGTGAATTGATACCATTTACCAAGGGCAAGGCAGCAAAAGAAGCGGCTATACCCATACCGCAGCTGAGCGATTTTGGCGACACTACCGGTGCGCAAAAGCAATACCTGCCTGATTATACACCCGGTCAGGCCCAAACGTCTGATAGCAGCAACCATAGCCCGGTAGTGGTGAATGTTTATACCCATGTGGACAAAAACGGGAACGTGACAACGACACAAGATAAGAATGGCTCACCAATACCGGTGAGCTATGGCAGCACTGTAAAAGGGAGATAATGATAGACCTATTAATTATAGAAACCGGCAGCGGTGGTGACCTGTTCATGCAGGGCGGTGATCTGGTGGCGGTGATGGGACTGGAGAATCAACCGTACCTGGCCATGTTTGGCGACGATGGCAGCTGGTGGGGTAACTTCCTGATGGCTGATGGCCAGGACAATGAATTTGTAAGCCTGACGGAAGACGTGCTGAACAAAATAGTACTGAACAGTAATGGGCGGCTGAAGGTGGAAGCGGCGATAAACCAGGATCTGGCCTACCTGACAGCGGACGTGCCCGGAACGACTATAACCATTGAAACCAAGATAGTGACGGCGATAAGGATGGACATAAGAATTACCATAAATGGGAAGCTGTTCTCTTATAGCTGGAACCCGAACGAAGCCAGTCTGACACCTCTTTTTTAATAAAATTCCCCGCAAGGGGTTTATTCATTTTCTCAATATTTTTTATGCAGGCAGCAAGGAAAGGAAACGCATTTGACATAACGTCATGGGGTACACAGCAGAAACCTGATGTTACTTCTGAAATGATCTCTCAGCCAGGGCCGGGCGGATATGGGTATAATTCGGTGTTTGTGCTTCCGTTTGACGGAGAAACGGACATGGGCGAAATGGGACCTATCAGGAAGTATCTGGCAGACCATCAGGCATTGCGGCTGCGCAGCCACCAGCTGGACCTGGAAAGTGATGTGTGCAGTGCATTATTTGAGCGCAGCAAGATGTGGGGTGTGGGTACGGGGCTGAAATTACAGGCCGAACCGAAGGGGCTGGTGCTGGATGGCGCCGGTGTGCAGCTAGACACGGAAGAATTTAATGAGGGTATAGAAGAATTCTTTGGCACCTGGGCCAGTAACCCGATGTGTGATTATTCATCGGTACAGAACCTTACCGACATATCTAGCGAGGCATGGAGCGATATAGATAAGGGAGGCGATACACTGGTGGTAATGCGCCTGGTAAATGACATGCCCAAATGCGAGCTGATTGATGCCAGCTATGTGCGCACGCCGCTGAACTTTGGCACCCTGACGGGCCTGGAGGTAATAAACCCCGACACCAAGAACCGCATAAGGCACGGTGTGGAAATGGACAAGGCCGGAAAGCATGTGGCCTACTGGGTGGTGAAGGGTGATAACTGGCTTCAGGATGGGTTTGAGCGTATAGAATGCCGCATGAGCAAATACCCTTACAGTGAAATGGCGCGTATGTGTTATGGCCGGAAACACCGGATAGATAACAGCCGTGGGATTCCGATAATTTCCGCTGTGATGGAAACGGCGGCGAAGATGGGCCGATATATGAGCGCTGCCCTAGCCAGCGCCGAGGAAAGGGCTAAGGTAGTGTATACCATTAACCACACTGCCAAGAGCACCGGTGAAAGCCCGATTATGGCACAGATGGCAAAGGCGAGCGGGATATACTTTAACAGCGGACTGCCAACCGACAGCCAAGGGCGTGAACTGGCTAACCAGGTAGCGGCCAGCACTAACAAGCAGACCTTTGACATGCCGCTGGAAAGCGAAATGAAGACACTGGAAAGCAAACAGGAATTGCATGTGAGGGACTTCTATACCGTGAATTTCGACATTGTATGTGCTGTGGTGGGCTATCCTCCGGAAGTGATCATGAGCAAGTATAACAGCAACTACAGTGCCAGCCGGGCCGCAATAAAGGATTTTGAGCACACGCTGACGGTGAAACGCAACCGGTTTGCCAAGCAGTTTATGCAGATGGTATACAACTACTACCTGGACTGGATGGTGCTGAGCAATAAGATAAAGGCCCCCGGATACCTGAACGCGCTGGGCAAGCGTGATGAGATGGTGCTGACGGCTTACCGCCATGCTGAATGGATGGGCGATACGGTGCCGCATATTGACCCGGTAAAAGAAGTGATGGCGTGGCGGCTGAAGATGGGCGCAGGCACCGACCACCTGCCATTATGCACAGCAGAAGAAGCTGCGGAGGCCCTGAGCAGCATAAGTTTGAGCAGCATAATGGAGCAGAGTTCAAAGGAAAGATTGATGGCCGATGAACTGGGTATTGAAAAGGTGGAAATAAACAAGCAGGTGATAGAGGATTTTGACGATGAGGAAGAAGATAAGCCAGGTAAGCCGGGCCGCAAGGGTGAGGACAAAAAACAAACAAAGAAAGCATGAGTATCATAAGCACGATAAAGAGCGCTACGCTGGCCAGCGGGAAAAGGATGCTGCAATACCTGGGCATGGGAAAATTACCGTATACCGCTGCTGAATATATGCCCTGGGGCGTAGATAGCGCCCCGGTGAACAATGTACGGGCCCTGACGGCGGAAACANAGAACAGGAACAGCCGGGTGGTGACCGGATATGAGAATGTGAGCCAGAAGGCTGCACCGGGTGAATTCAGGTGTTATGCCACAGATGTGGACGGTAATGTGGTGGTGGACATATACCTGCGTAATAATGGCACCATAGAGGCCGGTGGCAATACTAACCACCTGACGCAATGGGAAGCGCTGAACACGGCACTCAATAGCTACTTCAGCAGCCTGAACACTGCAATAACGGAGGGTGTTGCCACTGCCGGTGGCAGTTATACGCCACCCACTTCCCCGTTTAACATGGATGGGGCAAAAACTAACAATTTTAAAATACAATAACTATGCTGATATGGTTTGATAAAGATGCGGTGGAAAAAAGCGAAACCGCGCAGAAAAGGGAGGATCGCATTGCTGCCCTTGATGCTATAATAGACACGCTGATAGGCGCAATGGCCAAGGCTGCCATAACATCGAACATGGAGGAATACAGGCTGGATGACGGGCAAACGAAGGTTAGTGTGCGCTATAAAGACGTAGCAGCCATATCGGCCAGTATAACATCGCTGGAGCGCACGAAGCAAATGTATCTGAACCGGCAGAACGGACGCATGAGCCGCCTGATAGATAGCCGGAATATGCCACGGATGCGGTGGTATTGATAAATGGGCGCTTGATTTTTCAACAATAGACAAATAGCAAACAAATGACTACGATACCTACTTTACGGCAGCTTTATACCAGCATACTGGGTGATCTGCAAACAGAATTCGGGGTAATCATCAACCCGATAGGCAAGGCTTACCTGCGAGGGTTTGCTGCCGTGCAGGCTGCCAAGCTGAAACTTAGCTACCTGGCACTGGGTAATGTGCAAAAAAACGTTTGGCCTGACACGGCCGATACGGAGGCAAACGGGGGAACACTTGAACGATTTGGCCGCACAAAAAACATTGTGCGGTTTTCTGCTACTCAGGGGTTATATAATATGGGTGTGACAGGCACCGCCGGAAGTGTGATACCGGCCAGCTTCACGTATAAAAGCGATGACACCAGTCTGAACCCCGGATTCCTGTTTGTGCTGGATAACGCTTATACCCTGACCGGCACCGATGATGTGATAGGGCTGCGGGCACTTACTGCCGGCACGGCCGCACTGCTGGCGGTAAACAATACCCTGACGGGCACCGCGCCCATTGTGGGTGTGGGGCCGGGCGCTACTGTAATGGCCATCACCAGCAGCCCGGTGGATGGCGAAACAGACAGCGAACTGAGGGCGCGTATACTGGAAACCTATCTGCTGGAACCACAGGGGGGCGCAGCGGCAGACTACAGGATATGGGGGCGCACGGTGGCTGGCGTGGCGCAGATATACCCCTATGCGGTGGACGGCCAGAGCAATACGGTAGCGACCTATGTGGAAGCGATACTGAGCGACAGCACTGATGGCAAGGGGACACCCTCCACTACGATACTGAACAATGTGACGGCGGTATATGCACCCGACAACGGCCTGATACCGCTGGCGGTGTTTGCGGTGAATGTGCTGCCTGTAGTGATACAGACCGTAGACATAGCAATAAGTGGCACCATGGGCGCACTGACAGCAGCACAGAAGACACTTATTACCAATGCGCTGACACAGGCGGTGGCCCTGATACGGCCATTCATACCCGGGGCGGACGTGCTGGCTAATCGTAATGATGTGCTAAGCGTGAACATTATAGTGACCGTGATATTAAGCACAGTGCCAGGAATAGCATTTGCTGCGCCTGTACTGACCATTACAGCACCTGGCGGCGGCGGTGTTTCGGTATCTTCCTACACATTTGACGAGGGTAATATCCCATTTCTAAACTCAGTAAGCTTCAGCTAACATGGCATGGATAAATGATGTAATGGCCAAACTAACGGTGCAGGGCTATCCTAAGGGCCGCGCATTCAAGCTGCCAGCGGGTAAAAACTTCCTGGGGCTGATGACAAGCCAGGCAGGGCAGCAGATAATAACGGAAGGCGGCNTGCCGATAATAACGGAGAACGCGATAACTGCCGGTGGCGTGATGCGCCGGATACATAAAGCGCTGGACGTAAGCCAAGCCAGATTTTATGCGGCCAGCAGGAGCACTTATGATTCCATATTGCCGGATAACAGCAACTTTATGGCGCAGGACGCCACGGAATGGAATGTGCGCCTGGGTATAGCAACGAGCAATACAGACCTGACAACGATGAAGCAGGCCATACAGCGCAAGATGAACTACCCCGGGACAACTGCGCCACACCAAAGCGCAGCTTACATGCAGGAACAGCTTCAGGCAGCGGGCTTTCCATTGTATGTGTACATGAACCGATTCAGCGACGGGAGTGGCGGCTATATGACCCAGACGCCGGCAGAAGTGCTGGGTATATCGATAGGTGAAGCCGTGTATGGAAACTTTGATTATGGGCAGCTGGATTATGGCGCAGGGTATGCTAATGCCGGCATCAGCGTGGTGTCCAACCATATAGAGGATGCGGCAGACGTGGACTTCACTATTTTCCCGGATTACAGGAGCACATTTTATGTGGCCGGCAACCCAATTACCAGTTTTGTGGACGTGCCCGCTGCAAGGCATGACGAACTGAGGCAATTGATACTGACGATAAAGCCTTTACAGGCAATTGGATTTCTATTTGTAAACTATATATAAGCTATGGCAAGGAAAATAACAGATTTTGACGGTACAACGGCGCCCCCTGATAGCGTGAACCTTTACGGGAACATCAAGGACGACCCGGGCGGCACCCGGGCGAACAGCAAGAGCAACAGCGATTTGCAGGTATTTGCCCAGCGCATGATGGCCAATGCGGGTGTAGTGGCTAACAGCCTTCCGGATAATGCTACGAATGGCTTCCAGCTGACAACGGCACTCAATACCATGATCAGCAGGGGGGATAATGCTCTTTCGGCCCTTGCAGCGGCAGCTGCGGGGACCAATCTGCCGGTGGGCCTGTATGGCGTGGTGGATGCCGGTGGCCTTACGCATGCGGTAAGTGCGGGCTATTTCTTTTACAACGGGCAGCTGGTGTACTTCCCGGGCAATAATGCCGGGGCTTCACTGGTGGGCATGGTGATCGTAATTACAGTGTCGAATACCGACGGGCTGCCAACGGCCACCGCATCGTGGATGGCCACCGTAACGNATGCAACCCATTTCCCGCTGTCGGCCCTGGTAACGTACATGTATGCACCGACTGNNCCGACTTATTCCACAGGATTTGTAGCCGACGGATCGCAGCCGATTAAGTGCAAGCGTAAAGGTAAGACCGTGAGTGTGGAAGGTAAGACCAATTCCGGATCACCATCGAGCGGCATACACACTGATACCCCCTGCTGCACGCTTCCGGATGCGAGCATGTTCCCCAGAAGGGTAATATACCGGCTGATTATTGCGGACCTGACACAGGCTTATACATCGCCAGGAGCGACTACTTATGTGCAGATAGATACTGCGGGCCTGATAACGATAATGGGGAGCAAGGGGGCATTTGCCAATAACCAGGCTTATTTCTCTTTCTCGTTCGACACGGACATGTAAGCCGACGCGCCAATAGCAATGAGGCCAAGTGTGCAGGCTGCAAAAGGATATACCGGATAGATGGCTACGGCAATGAAACCGGTGATGAGCGCAAACCCAAACATGTTATTGGTTCTTTTTTTTCAGTTCTTCCAATATTTCCCGCAACTGTTTGGAATGATGCCTGCCTGTGCACATGATTTCATAAGTCCAGTACATCATGAAGACGACAATTAAAATGGCGGCAATAATAATAAGCATTTCCATAGTGGTGATTTGCTACAAATGTAGCAGGAATTAAAATAACTATCATGCCAGTACTACACATAGATGCCAGCGCAGTGACACAATATACCCAGGTGCTGCGGACGATGAGCCGGAGCGCACTGCCCAATGCCGTACGTACAGCCCTGAACAAAACAGCCCTTGACGTGAAGCAGCGCACAATGCCTGCCGAAAGCGATGTATTCACTCACAGACGGCCAACCTTCTTCAAGGCCAACAGCAAGGTGGAATTTGCAAAAGGCTATGACGTGAACACCATGCGCGCCACTGTAGGGTTTGTGGAGAACAGCGGCACACAGCAGCAGGCCGTTCAGGACATGGAACAGCAGGAGAACGGAGGAAGTATAGGGGGGAGGACCTTTATAGCCGAGGATGCGGCCAGAATAGGCAAGCGCCGCAACACGATGGTAAGGAGCATGTACAGAATAGGTAAGGGCAGAAAGATAAGGGAGGAAATGGTAGACGCCAGGGCTGTGGCCGGGAAAAGCGAAGCGCAGCAATTCTTATTTGCCGCATACGAGGCCGGGAAGGGCGGCTATGTGCTGGGCAATAAGGTGGTGAAGGGTAAACGGTTCCTGATGCGTATAAACAGCGTACACCGGATGACTGCGGGAGAAAAGAAACCAGGTGATACCGTGGTGAACAGCACGGCGCTGTATAGTGTGCAGACGGGCAGGCATGTGCACCCGCGCGCTACGCACTTTATGAGCAAAGCCAGCCTGGAAAGCGGAACAAGGATGCAGGGATTTTATGTAGCCGAGGCTGAAAAGCAATTGATGAAACTAAAGAAATAATGTGGCAGGTACCTTTTTCGTGACATCAGGAAAAAGATACCCGCCTAACGTGATTTAGATATAAAAAACAAAAAAAGAAGGTAAACTTACCCTAAATATTATGGCGAGCTGGATAGATAAAGTACAGACAGAAATGCTGATAGTAACCGGCGACGGGGCTGGTTATACGCCTGACTACCTCACGGCATCGGTAAGCCGGAGCAAGGAATTCAACTTCAGCAAGTTTGAATTTGTGGGCGTAAAGGGAAGCCTGGTGGTGCGCAAGCAGCCGATGGGCATGGCATATGATCTTCAGATCATCTTTCAGGGCGATCTGCACCTGGATACNGCCGACGCATTCAGCAANAGCGCTGATAACCCGAACCNCTGGACTATTACCCACCCCTACTATGGCCGCATGATGGTTCAGCCACTGGGACTGCGGCAGGATAATGGCGAGAATAATACGAGCGTGATCAGCTGCACGGTGATAGAGAGCATCAGCAGCACGAAACTGGCACCAATGGCCAGCCCTGCGGATGTGGCGGCAGGGCTGGCCACCACGACTGCTGTAGCGCTTAATACATCGTTCACGAGCAACACGCCAATAATACATGCGAACACCGTATCTGTTCTTTCCAGCCGCCTGTATGCGATATATACGGCAGTGAGCAGCTACATCAGTAACCTGCAGGACCAGGTAAATGCCTACCGTAACCAGTATAACCAGGCCAATGCCCTGCTGAATGCTGCGGCATATGATGTGGTGGCCATTACCGATGCTGCCGAGAATATTATACTGGCACCGGTGTACTTTACCAATAGCATACTAGACCGGGTGAACTTGTTCATTACCGCCTATAACCTGATAGCCAATGACGCCAACACGATAGCGGCTAAGTATACCGACGCGTATAAAGAACTGAAACAATTGTTTGAAAACAATGCCGGGGCGGCTGTGACGGGGTTACTGCTGAGCACGGTGACCAACATTGCCACCAGCGACTATGGAACGCGTAATGATGTGATAGCAGTGATCAGCCAGGTGATAGGTGTGTATAATGCCTATATCCTGTATCTGGATGAGCTGCAAACGGCTACCGGCGGCACAGTGACCAGCTATATTCCTGACCCGGGCCCACTGACTGCATTGGACACATTGCTGAACTATACAGTAAGCAATCTGTTTGCCATTGCCAGCAGTGCCAAGCAGCAACGTTTTTACACGCTGCCGGAAGACAGTAACGTGATCGATGTAACGAACTTGCTGTATGGCATGGATAATGATGATGCCAATATTGATGCCCTGATAGCGCAGAATAACATTGTGGGGTATGAACTACTGGAGCTGCGGAAAGGGAGGGTGATTACTTACTATGTCTGACCCTTGATTTTGGGGATTGAATTATAACTTTGAAAAAAAACTTATTTATGTGGGAGTATAAAAAAGAGGTTACAACGACGATGAGCTTGCATCAATTGAATGAGCTGGGCCGCGAAGGATGGGAACATTATGCGGTGGCCGACAATTGTCATTTTTTCAAGCGTAAATGCAGCATCGATGCAGCGCCGGAACCAGAACAGGTAAAAGAGTCTATTGCAAAAACAAAACGCGCTAAGTAATGCAGATCAAGATAGGTAACCATGTGATTGATAAATATGAAAGCGTAAATGTGTCGCTGGGGTATGATACCATAGCTGATGAGTTCTCTTTCATTGTGCTGTTTGATCCAAATAACGCTACTGACCGGGCGATATTCAAACCAGGTACCTATCAGCGCTGCAGCATCAGCCATAACGGAGAGCTGCTGATAACCGGTGTTGTGCTCTGCCATTCCTTTTCCAGCAGCGCCACCAAGCAGCTGGCATCCCTGAGCGGCGGATCTGTGACCGGCATTCTGGCTGAATGCAGTGTATTCACCGGATCTGTGACCGGCAATGTGGTGGTGCCCGGAGATGCATCTACCGGCAGCCTGCAGCACGATGGCGATAACCTGGTGGCGATAACCAATAAGGTGATAGCGAAATATGGACTGCCGGCGTGCGTGGTGGACAATAACGTAGCCGATGAATGCAATAAAGTTTTCACGTCCACCGCTGCCAAGGTGACAGAGACGGCAGAGCACTACCTTTCCACCCTTGCGAGGCAGCGTAACCTTGTATTAACACACACAACAGATGGGCGCATATTGTATACCAGATGTCGTGCTGAAAAACTGACGATAAGTACCAGCACCCTGGCGCGAGTGGATGTACTGACAACACCTAAGCTGGATGTATATGATGACCCCGGAAGGATAATTGTGATCAACCATAACAGCAGCAGTTATTCGACCCCTATATACCACTTTGCGCCAGGGGAAATAGTATGGACGCATATGACCCTGAACTTTAACGGGCAAAACATGCACAGCTATATACAGGCGGTGGGTGAACAGGGCGAAAGCCTCAATTCTCCGGATGCGGTGATAACGAACGCATATGTGAAGAATACCTTCAGGTACCTGCGTGTGGAACAGACGTCGGGCGATGATAACGATACTGAAAATGTGGCGCAGAACGAGCGCAGCAGTGATCTGGCCAATCTGACACTGACGATTGAAATGGTGGGATGGGAACTGGGCGGTAAGCTGGTGCGTCCTAATCAGATCATCACTGTGTATAATCCGGAGGTGTATCTATTCAAGAAGAGCCGATGGTTTATAGAGCGCGTAACCTTTTCAGGCACCGTGGATGAACCCACCTGCACACTGAGCTGCGTGGTGCCGGAAACGTATAACGACGAGGATGTAGTAAATGTATTTGACTAGCCGGCCTAAGTAAAAAAGAAGCCCCCGTGCGTAATGCCGGGGGATTCTTGTTATTCGCTATTGTCGGTCTTTATATGTGCCGGAAGATTATCGAGCGCATCCCGCAATTTTACTTTTTGGATGGATACCACATCTACGCCATAGTAGGTGGCTATCTTCTGCCATTCTTCTTTTGAAAGGCTATTGATCCCACTTACCCTGATTTCGCCACAGGGTTCGCACTTAGCACGCCTGATCCGTTCGGGAGTGGCTTTCCGGATATCCGACAACATGTTTTGCAGGAATTTGGTCATGGTAATACCGGTATTCCTGGCGATGTTCTTCACATCCCGATAGGCGCTATAGGGCAGGCTTTTAATGCGGAATTCGCCGGATGGCTGACAGTGCTGATTTTGTGACATAGTAAGTATTGCGTGGGGTAATACAAATGTAGCTAAATAGTAGTGATAATTTAAATGCCCCTCGCAGGGGCAAAACTTTTAAGGCGTTCCGGGGTGGCTCTACTTTTACTGCGTGGACATCAAAACAGGATTAGCGATTTATAACAAACCTTGGCTTATTGAGCCATCGGCTGCGGTGCAACTGCTGGAACAATGGGAAATGGCGCGTGACCAGAAAGTGAACTGGAGTTATCGCAATGATGCCGGTAAGGGTGATGTAATGAGTGCTTATGCTATTCATCAAAAATTTTTTGCGGAAAGCTCTGTCATCATGGCGCCACAGAGCAGCTGGGATATGGCTGACTTTAAGGGTTTTGATGGCGCTGATGTAGCGGTGATCAACCTGAGCGGTCCGATAATGAAAAATGATTATTGTGGATCTTTTGGCACGGCATCAATTGCCAACCTGGTAAAGATGGCCAGCAACACACAGAGCGTTCATACAATACTGCTACTGATAGACAGCCCAGGCGGCACCGTGGATGGCACAAGCTCGCTGGCGCAGACACTGCAGGCAAGCAGCAAGCGGACGATAGCGGCAAGCGATGGTTACATATGCAGCGCAGCATACTGGATAGGTTCATCCTGTGATGAACTGTGGGCAATGTCGGACACGGATGTGATAGGCAGCATAGGTACAATGTGCACACTGGTGGATAATACCGAAGCGATGAAGACCAGGGGCGTCGTGGTAAGAGAATTTTACGCTACTGCCAGCACAGATAAAAACAAAGCCTTTACAGATGCACAGAAAGGCAATGGCAAAGCGCTGGTAAGTGAAATGCTGGATCCGATAAATGACATATTCATAAATGCGGTAAGGGCAAACAGGGGCACAAAAATAGACAGCGGCGTACTGACCGGTAAAACATACCTGGGCAAAGAAGCAGTGAATAAGGGCCTGGCCGACGGGGTAAAGAGCATTGATGAAATGATGAAATATGCAATGCAGCGACCGATGAATGCCGGTATGAAAAGCACAAGTGTTTACACAACAAAATCTAATATAAAAAATATGGAAATAAATTCAGTAGAAGCACTGCGCGCTAACTATGGCCCCCTGTGCACCGAAATGGAAAAGGCAGCAGCTAAGGCAGCCGTAGAAACAGAGCGTGACAGGGTAGCTGCATATATGGAGTATGCCGATGTGGACCTGAAGGCAGCCAAAGAGGGTATTGCAAGCGGGAACAACCCTTCGCAAAAGTTTTTTGCAGAAATGAGCCGGAAGGCTATGAGCAAGGAAGGGATCCAGAACATGGGAGCAGCCAGCGCGCCGCCTATACCTAAGCCAGCGGCCGACCCTGCAGCAGGCGTACCTGCTACTGCAGAAGAGCAGCAGACAAAGGCATTTGCAGACGAACTGACCAAGGGCATACTGGAACGCCTGGGATAATAACCCGAAACCGGTAACACAAACTGAAACAATCTTCTTAAAAAATTTAAATACTAAATCTCATGGCAGATTTACTGATTTCAAACTACAGTACCCGGAACGTCTTTATCTGGAACCCGAGGTTTCAGAGCCGCCCGGCTACTTATACAAACGGCACAGGAGCAGTAGTAACACTGGTAGCCGGAACGATACTGGGACGTATAGCGGCAACGGGTAAACTAACCCCTTGCATGTCTACCGCGACAGATGGCAGCCAGGTGCCAATGGGCATACTGGGCGCAAGCTATTCGGTAGCGATAGGTGCGGATCAGACCATTACATACTGTATAGCAGGGGACGTTGATGCCAATGCGCTGATATTTGCCCATGCCGGCGACACGCTGGACACAGAAATTACCACTACCGATAGCGGCAGCGCCACTACCAACATAGGCACAATAGGCGATATACTGATACGCAGCGGTATCATACCTGTAGCATCGACAGAAATGACCTATCAGGATAACCAGTAACCGGTAGCAGGATAGCGCATCGGTATTTTAAACAATCATCAAGTAAAATTCTAAAGTAAAACATATGGGACAAACCATTCCATCCGGGCAGGCCAGGGGCCTATTTACACAGCAGCTGATAGCAGTATATAAGCAGCGGCCTCGCGTTAAAACCTTTTTGCAGAAGTTCTTTCCGGAGAAGGTGGGCGATACACGGTACCTGTATTGGGCAGTAAGGCGCGAAGGTGAACCTGTTGCTATAAATGTGACACGCGGCACCGAGGGAAACCGTAACACCTTCAGCATAGAGACCGATAAGGTAGTAGACCCGCCATACTATGATGAGAACTTTGACCTAACCAGCACAGACCTGTATTACAGGGCATGGAACAGCCAAAATGTTGATTCGTCTGTGATGGCCGACTGGATGGCATGGACCATGGAGAAAATGGACAGTGTTACCAATAAAATCAAGCGTTCGCTAGAGAAACAGCGTGCAGATATTCTGCAGACCGGTGTTGTGCAGCTGGCAAACGGTGATTTTGTGGATTTCAAGAGAAACCCATTGAGCATTGTGGACCTGGGCACGGGCAATTACTTCACCGACGATGTAGATCCTGTTGTAACATTCTTCGCCCCGGGCATCAAGAGACTACGTGAAGTGGGTAAGGCAGAGGGCGGAAACTTTGTAGCCATATTTGGCGAGAGCGCAATAAACGGATTCCTGAACAACAAATTTGTTTTGCAGCGCGGCCGTGACTTCTTTATGAAACTGACCGAATTGCAGATGCCAAAAATGGAAGCAGATGGCAGCAGCTACCATGGCCGGTTCTCTGTAGGATCATACACAGTAGATGTGTATTCCTATCCTGAATCTTATGATGCCGTACCGGCCGCATCGTCACCAACCAGGTATATAGCTGATGAGCAGTGTATACTTCTGCCAGAGAGGCCGGAATTCATAACTGGTTTTGCTGCCGTTCCATGGTTGCCAATGAGCGGCGCGGCAACAGTGAGCGCAGTGCCCAGGCTGCAGCGCGGTGCCTTCGTGGGCTATGAATACATGGACCAAAGGCAAAAAAGCTGGATAGCAGGTGTGAACAGCGCCGGTATTGCGCTNCCCACCGCGATAGATATGATCTATAACGGCAAGGTGGTAGCATCNGCCTAACTGAATATAGTAAGTACAATTCCTACATTATAACTTAACCAGGTACCGCAAATGGACCTGGTTAAGTCAGCGAACGAAGTTTCCATTCTTTTTTTCTCACAAATCAATTTATTTATGAAACATCTCTTATCGATCGTAATGATCCTGTGCTTCTGTGGTTCCCTGAACGCTCAATACATTAAGCCACCGGACAGAGTAGGCCAAATGTGGAATACGAGCAACACGTATTATGGTACGGCAAACAGTTCGACACTATACCAGCAGAAGGATACTGCCAAAGGCGCGACCATATACCTGACGGTGAGCAAGTGGACGAGTACGGCATCATACACCTGGGCAGGCCCGATAGTGCCGTTGGCGCTGAATGGCACCGGCACATTAGCTATGGACGTGGCTACTTACAAGACAGCTGTGCTGACCCCTACGATAACGGTAACCCCCCAGCAAAGCGCTACAGGGCTATCGTGGGACTGGGCACCGGTGCCAGGTGTTACAGTGGCGACGTTATCACCTACATCTACCACTACATCTACCACTGTTGCCTTCAACATAACGGATGCGACAGCACAATTTTACAGATTGGCAATAGCCGCCACTGATACCGGATGCGTACAGGCTTATTTTAACTTCAAACCGAAGTCATAGGCCGCTTCCATTTTTCAATCAATCAGCATCAAACGTTTTTTATGAAAGAATATATTGTTACAGCTCTGGAGATAAATGGCCTTCATGGCAGAGTGTATAAAAAAGGCGCCGCCATTAACGCAGATCAACTGCCGAAGGACCACTTTGCAGCACTGCTGCAGCAGGGTTTCATAGAAGAAAAAGGCGAACCGGACNCAGAATAAGCATTATGAGCCTGATGGATCAAGCGCGTGATCTTATACAGCAGATCACTACCAATACCGATGAGTTTGCAACGCCCATCACATTTACCGACAAATTGGGGACAGGAAGGGTATGCGGCGGTATTGCAATTAAGCATAACCTGACATTTGACCCCTTTACCAATACCTACACCAGCAGTAAGACAACCCGGCTGAGCATGAGCGAACCGGGGATGGTGGCAGCGGGGATCGCTGTGCGCAATGCAGCAAATGAAGTAGCGATGATTGGCTATAAAGTAAGCTGGAAAGATGTGATGGGCATAAGCTGGGACTATGTGGTAAAGAAAAATTTTGCAGGAGAAACCACTGGTAGTATTGTGCTGCTGCTGGAAGATTTCAAACAATAATGATGTCGGCACTCATAACAACACTTATAGGGCAACAGAACTTTGAAAAGGTAAGGGACGAAATAGGCGCTTTCCTATTCCTGGAACTGGCCAATCAGCAAAGCCTGGGCAGCGGATTGCCGGACATACAGGGTTTTTGCGAACAGGTAGCCGATATTGACAAAACCCAGATGCCAGCCTTTAATATTCTTTTTTCGCGCGGGGAATATGAACGTAAAACGAACAAGGTAACACACGGCACTTACATTTATTTCATTGATGTTTATGCTAATGGTGCTACTGATAATGACGATTCAGGCGATTATCACAGTGCAGTGATGATGCAGCGGGTAATAGGTATGTGCAGGGCTATATTGGATGCGCCACAATACCGGTGGATGGGGTTTGATTCTTCTTTCGGTATTGAAAATGCAGGAGTGAGCAGCCTGAACGTAATGGATAAGAGCAACCCGGCAGATGGCATGAGCTCCACGGTGGGACGCATAGTGCTAACGGTTAAAATGCCGGAATATGTGGCACTGCAATCATCGGAAACATTGTGCACAATTGCCGGTACGACAGTGCAGCTGGGTGTAACAGAATATGGTTATCAGTATCAATTTCCACAAACAGAGTAATGGACGAGCAAATAAAATTAAGCGACATACCCACAGCATCTTCAGTTCCAGACGGCACAGTGGTAACGGGCATTACACCGAATGGGGATGGTACCTTTTCCAACTATAATTTCTCGCAAGAGCAAATAGCACTGATAGCGGCCCTATATGGGAAAAAGAAGATAGTAAGTGGTATTGACGGCCCGACGCTTACGGATGTATTCTTTGCAAGTGATATCAGCTTTTTCATTGCGGGCAACCAGATTTATGTAGCGGATGCTGATTTCACGCAAAACACTACTGCCAATACCATCACCTGGACAGGGACAGACTTTTATACTGGACAAATCATTTTAGTAATACGATAATGAAACGGATAATTACATTTTTGCTTATAGTTTTTTCGATAACTGCAAGTGCGCAGAATGCGTATTGGTTTGCCAATTACAGACCTACTGATACTGCTAAGACCCCGTGCTGGCTGAAATTTGCCGGTGGCGCAGTAATGCCATACTACGCCACCGGCGACACAACAATATTTGCCGGATGGGATATAAACGGCAATCTGGTAGGGCGCAAGATGGTAATGGTAGCTAATACCAACCAGAACATAGACAGTACGCTGGCACAAGGTAACATAGCAGTGGGCAAGCGTATGATCATGCTGAGCCGGACGCAAAGCGGATCGTACACCTGGGAAACGATTGTTGATACCAACATAATAGCGACGGGATATTATCAATCGGGCACATTTATGCCCCGTTCCGGATTGTATAGCCTGGGCGGCAGCAACACCGGATACGGGGTGCTGGAACTGGATACCCTGTTAAATTACAGATCGAGGATACACCCACCACGGGCACAAACCGGAAATGTGGATTTATATATGCCGAACTTAAGTGGCACAATGGCAAGGGCTGAAGATAGTACGACCTTTATTGAAACGATTGCCGCTGCCAATACTGCACAAGCGCAGGATATAAAGTATGCGGACACTGGTGTGAAGGTGGCGACGCCTGCGGGTGTGAATACGGCCACGGCCAGCAGTGTGAAAAACGGGGGTAATAGTTTTGGGGCCGGTATGAGCGTGGGCACAAATGATTCCAACAGCGTTACGGTGAAGGCAAATGGTAAGAACTGGAGCATAATGAATGCCAGGGGTCGCTGGGTGTTCAATTCGTCAAGCAGTAATGCTGATACGGCTGCGGGAGCGACGGCTGCGGTAAAAATAACTGATACGGTGGGCCAGACAGGAACAAGTACGCATAGCGGAATTATTTATTACATGACAAACACCGGCACCCTGGCCCCGAATTTATTGACACTTTACTATAATAATACGCAGATGTTGGCGGTTGGGAGTAATGGCGGGATCAACGCATTTGGCGGATGGAATTCAACAGGCGGCATTGCGACAAGTTCGACACTTTCCGGAGCGGCGTTGTCTGTTAGCCGGAACTCAGCTACCGCCGGGGTGGCTGCAATAATCAACCAGCAGCAGGCCAATACGGGTGCATTGCTGGAACTTAAACAGGGTGGTGCGCTGGAAGATTCCATCACTAATGGCGGTGGATGGCGGCAAACTGGGAGTGACTTTAGTTCATTCCTCGGTAATGTGTTGGTGGGAACGGCTACAGATAACGGTACAGATAAATTACAGGTTGCAGGTAACATCAATCTCACTACGGCTGGAAATAAGATAAAGATAGCTACCGGAAGTAATGCAACACTAAATACAGCGACCCTGACAGCCGGGACAGTGACCGTATCAAATACATCAGTCACCGCTAACAGCGTCATTTTCGTGACCGCGCAGAACTGCATGTCCTGCGCGTCTTACAGTATCGGTACAAAAACAGCGGGGACATCATTCGTTATCAATTCAACTAACATATCAGACGGCAGCACCGTTGCGTACTTTATCATCAACTAAACTAATCACATGAAAAAGATACTATTTTCTTTAATTATTGCTTGCTGCGCATCGGCAGCACAGGCACAAAGGGTCAATCTTTATGTTGATTCAACCTGCTCTGTTCCCTATTGCAATATAGTGCCTGTAGAATGCAAAATAGGCGATACAACACATGCATGCAAGATGAGTATCAGCACATTTGCTGACAACCAGATCAGTTCATGCGAAATATACTGGCAGCTGCTGGATGCAAAATGCAATAAGGTTTCGGACGGCAATATAGCCCTGATGGGTGATGATTATACCGCCTGGACAGATAAGAACTACCTGTATAACTATGTTGCCGGTAAATTATCAGTAACGATCAAATAACTAACGCATGACCGAGCGCAGAAGGGATGATGTAGAATTCTGGGTGAAAATATTAGTAGCTGCGGTATCAATCGGAACAATCATCTATACAGCCGGCCAGGTTACGCAGAAATTGACGGACCTGTGGGCAAAGGTGGATAAGATAGAAACCAAGGTGGATGCACTGAGCGCCCAGCGAACAATGACAGAAATAACACGTAAATAATACAACTATGAAAAAGATCTCTTTCGGCCTGGCACAATTGACACAGGACGTTCCGGGTGAAATTAAAACAATATACCGGGTCATTATGTTTTGTACCGGTTTCTTTGCCCTGGTACAAGGCCAATTTCCGATACCTCCTGCGCTGGTGGCACATATAGACCACCTCCTTGCATTCGGCGTATCATTCATTTATTACCTATGCCAGTTCTTTGGCTATGATAAGCCTGGACAAGAGCAGCCAAACAAGATGCCTGCGTTTGACGTGCCAGCTATACCAGCATCGCCCGCAAACGTAGAAGAGGCTCCTAAAATGGGAGTACCCCGTCCGGATGAATCAGTCCCGCCCACTCCCGCAGTTCCGCAAGAGCATCCCACTCAATATTCTTAATTTCTTAAAATAAAATAACATGTTTCATTTGAACGTAACAGTAATTACCGAAGAGGTAATATCTCTGACAAGGAACGTAAACAGCTTCGTAACTAAGCTGAAGAGCGATCTGCAGACCCCGAATGTACAGGCCATTGCCGCCATGTTCCCGGGTGGAACGCAGATAGATCAGGCGTCGATTGCACTTTGCAATGATGCAATTGCAGCATCGGCAGCTTTGCCGACCAGCATCCAGAACGCAGGAAACGCAGTAAATGCTATTTTCACGAAGCTGACAGTAGACCTGGTGCAGTTGCACCACAACAACCCTAAGCACACGCTGGGTTACTACATCAAGTGCGTAGGCACCGTACTGGAGGATATTGCATCGCAGCTGTAAGGATTGAAATTTATGATAAACCTCCCGGACAGCTATATGCATGCACCGGGAGGTTATTTTTTTACTTGAAAACGAAATAAAATGAGCTTGCAATTTTTACAAAATGCACTGCAGAACCAAAATGTAAAGGCAATGATGGATACCATCGGGCATACTGAAGGTGCGAAATATAATAGTCTGTTTGGCGATACGCCTAATGGGAGGCATATATTTACCGACTTCAGCAAACACCCTAATGTGCGCATGCCGTTTGGTAAGGATAATTTCAGTACTGCCGCAGGCCGGTATCAGATGCTGTATGACACATGGGAAGCAATAAGGGAGAAATATGATCTGAAAGATTTTGGCCCGGAGAGCCAGGACATTGCCTGCTGTGAACTGTTCAGCCAGCGGGATTGCCTGCAAAAGATAATGGATGGTGACTTCCATTATGCTGTAAAGCAGTGTAACACCATATGGGCCAGCTTACCTGGTAGCCCATATGGCCAGCCAACAAAAACAATTGCCGATGCAGTAGCTTTCTTTGAAAGTGCCGGGGGTAGTGTAAACGATGAATCTATAGCCTGATGACGGACAAGCAAGAAAATATACTTTTGATGGCAGGATGCCTGATAGCATCGGTGCTTATCCTATATTACCACTTCCACGATGTATTCCAAATTCATTAGTTAAACCCCTCGAATTCGAGGGGTTTAACTTTTTACAATCCTCCCAATCGGTTCGCGGCAGCGCGGACACGCTGGCGGGGTAAATAAGGTACTTCCATAAAAGCCTCGGTGGGTACGGCGCGACCTTCATTTTTTGAAGAGTTGCTTTAAAAATCTATTAAATCGACAGCAAATATCTCCTTGAATTTCTTTCTAAAGTCCAATTTAGGGGCTACTTCACCTCTTTCATATTGCCCATACAGCTGGCTTGATACACCTAATTCTACGCCCATCTTTGTCTTTGAATAACCTTTACTGGTGCGGGTTTCAAGCAAAATTCGACTCAAAGTTTTATTCATGAAAATATTTATTTTTAAAGAAAGTCTTCAAAATGTTTGTTTATTTTAAATAAAGTTCTCAAATTTGTATCACGATAGACGATAACGATTAAAAATACTTAAAAAATATGGAAGTAGTTAGTAAATCCGAAACTGTGGACGAAAAGAAGCAAAGATTAGGCAATCGACTTTTTGAACTTAAGGACAAATGGCCAGCCAAAGAGCGTACTAAGTGGTGTGTAGAGAATGACTGTAATTCCGAGGCCGTTAAGAACTCATACATGCGCGGTAAGGTTCCTAAGATACCAGTTGCCGAGAAGCTGATAGAGGCCATAGAAAAGTACATGAATGAAAACAACATAGCAGCCTAACCGCACGATCTGTGCCAATCATAAAAACCACCACACACCATGAAACGCTTCTTTAACATTCGGTTGACCGCTGAATTTCTCATCTACACCATATTAGTGTGTGGTGTGATAGCCGGTTATTCATTACCAATTTTAGCGGTAAATAACACAAAACAATTTTCCTTNATTTTAACAGATTCGAGCGATGGAAGAGCAGATACTTGAACTGGTGGCTGAAGTACAGCGGCTGAGGCAACAGGTGACCGCACTAAGCCAGGGACCAGCGATACAAAAAGGCAACTACATGAGGCTGAAAGACTTTCTGAAAGCCCGCAACCTGACGAACGACCACATGCAGTATATATTTAGAACCCACGACTACCTGCGCAAATACAAGCGTACACCGGGACAGACAAGGGGAACAGTACTGATAAATGTTACCGAATACGATAAGCTTTTCCACAACTAAAAATCACACACATGACACTGCAGCAATTCATTCAGGAGATCAGCGACGAGCACGGCCCGTTGCAAACATTAGCCAGTGACGCATTCGACCACATGCAGCACCGTGACTTCATAGAGCTGATAGATGAAATGAAAGCGGCCTGCGACCTAAGAAACGCCCATCTGACAGCGGCCATCCGCAGCAACAATGTAATGCCGGTATAAAAAAAGCCCCTGCGACAACAGGAGCTCATTATTCACATAGAAAATGTAAATGCAGTGATCAAAAGTAATCAAAAATTTGAAATGCCGCGGATAATACAGCTACCAAGGGCCGGGCATCCATTCATTCCACGGCAGCTTGCAAGCCATGACAGGTGCATAGCGGTGCTGTGCGCACTACAACTTATCACCAGGCGCATGAGTGAGCTACGAAAGGAAATTGACGATTTAAGGGAGTATGCGAAGCCTTCATGGAGAACACTTGACAAGGATCGCCTTCACTTTCTGCTGGCTAAGTGGGGGAAGTACGGAAAAGCATCTGAAAGGCTGGCAAAGTACTACAGGAGCCTGATGTATTCGATACTGGGGGAAGCGCAGTATGGTGTAGAATCACTAATTGACATACCTGAGCCGCATAAGAACCTCGCAGCAGCGGTATGAGCAATCTTACACAATATTCGGAAGATGAACCGGTAGAGTTGCTTACCCGTCGAAATAACAAACCCGTCATTGTTACGGGAGTAATACAGAAAGTAAAGGATCTGGGCTTGGGCCTTCAACACTTGACAATCTACGGCACCTGCACTGAAGGACAAGCAATGGATGTGAAGACATACAACGATAATGTATACCTGAAGAAAAGAATTTCTCAACCTCAAAATAGCTAAACTATGGATGCGTCACTTGCCTGCTCATTAACTTATGCTGAGCGATTTTTCTACACACACCCCAATATCACATTTATTATCTGCCTGGGCATTGTGGCAATATTCCTTCACAAGATAATGCGGGAGGGATATGAATAGCTGCCGTAAACAAAGGGAGAAACACCAGCTGCTAAGCGCCTTTCTCTACCACCTGGGCTGCAGGCGCATCGATATCAGAAACATACAACTTCAACACCTAAAACAATCACCGATATGCCATACGAACAATATACAGCATACACCGAGCAGCAGGCCGCACTAACCCTATGGCTGGAACAACAAGGGCGATAGATACCGAAACCAATTTGTCAACTAATAATCTTTATAAAATGTCAAATTCAACGACAACAGTAGTAGCACCCGCAAAAGTAACAGAACTGATACAGTCCACTCCCGGCAACCAGATAGCTGAGCTGGAATTTGTNAAAAACAAGTTCATACAAAATTATAATGCCTGCAACCGGGATGGCATGGGCGAACTGATATATGCCCGTAACCTGGCCCATTTTAAACAGGTGCTCAATGCCATGCCCGACCTGGCCAATGCAGACCGATTTAGTATATATGCCTGCCTGATGACCATAGCTGTGAACGGCTACAGCGTAGACCCTGCCG
>JGI24890J29729_1000426_pt1 | contig 27248 bp, 22 predicted proteins | sample FreactcultureFD7_FD_29729 | JGI IMG/M metagenome (IMG submission 29729)
AATGGGAAGAAAAAGAAGCGTGGCAGTATGGTGATGGATATGATGCAACAGGTGCGCCCAATGACTCTGATTATTTTGCGTATGAACCTCTTTACACCCATCCAATGCGTGAGTTAACTGACGAGGAAATAAACAAATTATGGGCAGAATCGCATGAAGATGGTATTGCTATGCAACAAGGCTTTACAACTCAACAGCACTATTTTGCGCATTTATTACTAAAGAAAGCGAGTGAGAAATGAACGCAGGTATTGAGATGTTGATTGAACGATTAAAGACACACCCCGAAGATTTTCATTACAACATTAACGGCGATGCTTATAGCTCGGCTTGGGGTGACATATTAAAAGAAGCTTTGAATTGTAATTATATTACCAAAGAAGAACAAGAAGCGGTTAGGAATGCAAAGCTAGAATCACAACGTGAATATTTTACGCACAGAGTTTTAGAAATATTAACGCTATCCAATACCCCTCGAATTGACCAGCATGTGCTTAGATCATATCCGTCCCATATTTCAACATGGGGTAACGTTACAACCGGAACGTTAACATCTGTGCCACTAACACACAAACTGGGGTAAAGATGACCGAATATGAAGATAAAGTTATTGAATTATTGCAGAAAATATTGACTACTTTGGAGTTAAAATGGATAGAACTGCCGGATGGAGCAGCCTATTTATACAAGAAAGCTGAGGACAAAGATGCCATATGTGAACAAACCCCGCCCATACAAGAAGGAATATCAACAACAGAAGGAACGAAATGAGCAACCTTCAAGAAACGCCCGTGCCCGTGCAAGATACAAGCTTGACTCAGAAGGGGTCGATAGAAAGGGTAAAGACATTGATCATGCCATACCCCTCAGCAAGGGAGGTACCAACGCTCCATCAAATCTCAAGCTTAAAAGTCCCTCAGCCAACCGCTCGTTCTCAAGAAACTCCGACCACACGGTAAAGAAAAATAAACCTAAAAATGGAAATACTAAATAACAAAACTTTAATTGTAAATACACGCAGACCGCATTTAATTACGCAGTGTATACCTAACAGTAAAGTGCTAGAAACAAACGGTGACTTACATAGAGTTGCCGTTAATTGGGGTTTAGAAGAAGTTCAAGCATTAAGTAAACTAAAGATTAAAAAAGTGCCATCGCCAATCCAGCGTGATTATAAGTGGCCGGGTGTTTTCCCACCGATGCAACACCAACGAGATACTGCTAACTTTTTGACTATACATCAAAGAGCATTTTGTTTTAACGAGCAGGGTACGGGTAAAACTGCATCATCAATATGGGCAGCGGACTATCTACTAACTCAAAACAAAATTCGTCGTGTGCTAATCATATGCCCCTTGTCTATCATGCAATCAGCATGGCAAGCCGACTTGTTTAAGTTTGCGATACACCGCAAAGTTGGTGTGGCTTACGGCAATAGAAACAAACGCAAAGCAGTTATAGATAGCGATGCTGAATTTGTTGTGATCAATTACGATGGTGTTGAGATTGTTGCAGAAGATATTGCTAAAGGTAAGTTTGATTTAATTATCATTGATGAAGCTAACGCATATAAAACAGTAACAACAAAACGCTGGAAAACACTTAACAAAATTATAAACCCACAGACATGGTTATGGTTAATGACAGGAACACCAGCAGCACAAAGCCCAACTGATGCTTACGGTTTAGCTAAGTTATGTGTGCCGCACAATGTCGACAAATTCTTTGGTGCGTTCAGAGATAGAGTGATGGTTAACATAACAAAGTTTAGATGGATACCTAAACCAACCGCTAACCGTACTGTCTACGAAACCCTACAACCTGCAATTCGTTTTACTAAAGCTGAATGCTTAGACTTACCAGAGATAACACATGTCTTTAGAGATGCACCGCTTACCCCACAGCAACTTAAATACTACAAAATCCTTAAAGATGAAATGCTTATGGTGGCAGCGGGGGAAGAGGTTAGTTCCGTCAACGCCGCAGTTAACCTTAACAAACTCCTACAGATTAGCGGTGGGGCTGTATATGCTGATAATAGCACTGTCATTGAGTTTGACGTGTCTAATCGACTATCAGTTATTGAGGAAGTTATCAATGAATCCAGTAATAAAGTCCTTGTGTTTGTGCCTTTTACGCATACAATAGAATTGCTCAGATCGCATTTGAGAGGGGCTGGTATTACTTGTGAAGTCATCAACGGCAGTGTGCCAGTCAATAAGCGCACCGAAATATTTAATAGCTTTCAAACTCAATTAGACCCTAAAGTTTTAGTCATACAACCCCAAGCAGCGTCACACGGTGTCACATTAACTGCCGCAGATACAATCATATGGTACGCACCCGTAACTTCAATCGAAACTTATTTGCAAGCTAATGCACGGATAGACAGGCAGGGACAGAAAAACAAGATGACTGTTGTGCATATTAAGGGTAGTCCCGTAGAGACAAAGCTATACAATATGTTGCAAAATAAACTAGATATTCACACCAAAATAATTGATTTATACAATAACGAAATTACTGAAAAAAATACTTGACACAGTAAAGTTTTAGTATATAATTAATCTAACAGGCAAAGACCTGTATTTACTTGAAAGGAAATAATTATGGCAGAAACTTCAGCCGATCAACTAGTCGCCGTCTATATTAAAATTCGAGATGCTAAAGAACAACTTAAGCATGATTTTGATGTTCAGAATGCTGAACTAGAAGAGCAGATAGATGTAATCGAGCAAGAACTTTTAGAGATGTGCAAAACTATTGATGCTGATAGCATTAAGACTAAGCATGGACTAGCAATGCGCACCGTTAAAAGCAGATACACAACCAACAACTGGGAAAAGTTTTACGAGTTTGTATTCGACCATAAAGTACCTGAGCTGTTGGAAAAACGTATTCATCAAACGAATACAAAAACCTTTTTAGAAGAAAATCCGGAATTGTTGCCACCCGGACTAAACGTGGACAACGCATACTCAATCATCGTAAGGAGAAGCAAATGAGCGAAATAGCTCTTTTTAAACAGAACATTCCAGCATACTTAAAAAATGCGGAGTTAGACGAAGTTACTAAAGCACTTGTAAAGGGTGGCAGTAAAACTAAACGTATTGCTTTAGGCAATAACAAATTTGTTCTTAAAATTGGTGGTGAAGAAATATCAAAGAGTGCTACTAATAAACTAGAAGTTGTAGTTGTTAATGCCGCACCTGATGTATCTCGTACATTCTATGCGTCTGCATACGATCCTGATGGCGAAGCAACTCCGCCTGACTGCTGGTCTCCTAACGGTAGAGTACCCGATGTTTCTATTACAAGCCCACAGCATAGCAACTGCGATAGCTGCCCTAAAAATATAGAAGGGTCAGGTCAAGGCAAAACTAAGGCATGTAGGTTTAGTCGCCGTATTGCGGTTGTATTAGCCAATGATATTGGTGGCGATATTTATCAGATGGAATTAAAGTCTAAGTCATTCTTCTACAGCAAAAAAGACCCAGGAGATTTAGGCCATATGCCGTTCGATCAGTACGCAAACTACGTAGGTTCGCAAGGCTTTAGTTTAAGTAACTTAGTTACTGAGATGCGCTTTGATGAAGATGCAACGGTCGGCAAGTTGTTCTTTAGACCAACTAAATTCCTTGAAGAAGATGAATCTATTATAGCTAAGCAACAACAGCAATCACCCGTTGCTAAAAATGCTGTTACTATAACCATTGCCCAAACTGATGGCGTTGCAAAGAAAGCTTTACCTGCCCCTACTCCAAAAGCTGAAGCTGAAGCTGAAACTATAGCCGAGCCAAAGAAGAAGGAAGAAAAGAAAGCTGAGCCTACTCCTAAGAAAGACATTGCCAATATATTAGGCAAGTGGTCTACATCTGACGAAGAAGAATGAGCTTAAGAGGATATAGCTATCAACTTGTGAAGGCTAACCTAGCTGCAGACTCTAGTTTAATAGGGGTGCAGTTAGGTAGGTACTGTATTGCCAAAGATATACCAGTCTTCGATATGGCACAAAAGTTAGGTGTGTCAAAGATGACTCTGTATCATTGGTTTGTTGGCAAATCAGTGCCGCACAAAACGAGAGCCGAAAAAATAACTAAGCTACTAAATAAAGCTAAATTTAGTATTTAACAACGGGCAATAATATGGCAACAATAGATTTATTGAATAGAGTATTGCCCCCTGAAGGAACAGGATATTACTGCATACTTGGTTTAAAAGAAGATAAAGAAAAACCGCCAATACAATCTTTCCATAAGACGCTACAGGAAGTAACCGATCGGGTCGACGATTTACTAGCTAAAAAATTTAACGCATATTTTGGCTGTGCTAAATACGAAGATGAAGACGAAGGACGTACACAAAAAAATAGCGCTTACTTTAAAAGCTTTTGGTTGGATGTTGACTGTGGTGTTGGAAAGCCATACGAAACACAAGCGATAGGTTTAGAAGCTTTAGCTGAGTTCTGCTCAAAAATTAAGATGCCTTTACCTACGGTAGTAAATTCAGGCAGGGGTATTCACGCCTACTGGGAACTAAGTGAAGTCATCAAAAGAGAGCAATGGCTACCTGTAGCTAAGCGGATAAAGTATTTATGCCAAGAATATGAGTTCAAAGCCGACCCTTCAAGAACGGCAGAAAGCGCATCGGTTTTAAGAATACCTGAAACCTTTAACTTTAAACAAGACCCTCCACTACTAACAGAAATATTAGCAACATCTAAACAACTGACGTACGACTTTGTTGTTAAAAAGCTAGGTGTATTAATTGCACCTAGTCATATCAAGCAATCTTTTAATGAGTCGGCTAAGTTTGCAAAAAGCAACCAACAAAGTAGATTTAAAACGATTATGATCAAGACCATTAATGGTCAAGGCTGTAATCAGATTAAAGACTTGGTAGAAAACCAAGATACTATGGATGAGCCTAGATGGCGAGCAGTGCTTAGTATTGCGGCGTTCTGCGTAGATAAAGATACTGCGATACATGCTGTTAGTGAAGGGCATCCTGATTATAACTATGACGACACGGAGAGAAAAGCCAATGAGATTAAAGGACCGTATACCTGTGAAAAAATGGATTCGTACAACCCGGGCAAGTGTGAAGGCTGCGGGCATAAGGGAAAAATATCAAATCCCATACAGCTTGGGGTCGAAATCATCCCTGCTAATAAAAATGCTGTTGTTGTCGAAGCAGATGCACAGGGAGAAATAATCGAGGAGTACAAAATACCTGAATATCCGTTCCCTTATTTTAGAGGTCAAAACGGTGGTGTTTATATGCGAGTTAAAGATGAAGATGACGAACAAGGCGTAATCAATATCTACGAACATGATCTATATGTAGTTAAAATGTTAAACGATCCTAAGCGTGGCGACATGACTTGGATAAGGTTGCATCTCCCCAAAGACGGGACAAGAGAATTTGCACTGCCGCTTACTGATGTACTTACACCGGACAAACTACGAGATAAGCTTGCATGGTATGGCGTTATTGCAGGTAAAAAACAAATGGAAGCCATTATGGCGTATTTAATTAAGTTCACAAAAGAACTTCAACATAAAGCAAAGGTAGAAAAGATGAGAACACAGTTTGGTTGGGCTGATAATGACACAAAATTCATTTTAGGCGACAAAGAAATATCAGCAACGGGCGTATCGTATAGCCCGCCATCTAGTAGCACAGGCAGTTTAGCGATCCACATGGAGCCGACAGGTAGCTTCGACGAATGGAAAGCCATAGCAAACACATACAATAAAGCTGGGTTTGAGCCACATGCGTTTGGGTTCTTCACTGCATTTGGTTCGCCCTTGATAAAACATTTAAATCTAAAAGGCGCAATCATTAATTTAATTAATGAAGAGTCAGGCACAGGTAAGTCAACAGTCCTTAAGATGTGTAATAGCGTCTGGGGACATCCCGAAGAACTAATGCTTCAATGGAAAGATACAATGAACACGATGATTCACAGGCTCGGCATTATGAACAATCTCCCTGTAACGATTGACGAAATAACTAAACTAAGTGGCGATAGCTTTTCAGATTTAGCGTACAGCATTTCACAAGGTCGTGGCAAAAACCGCATGATGCAGCATGAAAACGCTGAAAGAAAGAACGATACGAAATGGGCGGCAATTGCTTTATGTAGTTCTAATGCATCATTTATGGATAAGCTTGCCGCACTTAAAGCTACACCCGATGGCGAGTATATGCGCACACTTGAGTACCGCATAGATGCAACTAATCACTTAACCAAAGAAGAAGCCGACAACATTTTTAACGGTCTGTATGCCAACTATGGTCATGCAGGTCTTGAATATGCTAAGCATTTAGTAGCTAATTTAGAAAGCGTTATTGATACAGTTGTTCAAGTGCAACAGAAGTTAGACGCAGAAGTAGGGTTTACCAGCCGTGAAAGATTCTGGTCTGCAACTGCAGCGTGTAACATAGCAGGGGCCCTTATTGCCAAAGATTTAAAAATTATTCCTGACTTTAATATCGCTAGAGTCTATCGTTGGTTGGTTAAAGAATTGATCAGAATGCGCACAGAAGTTAAAGCCCCAACCAAAACCAACCAAGCTAGTATTATCGGTGAGTTTATGAACGAGCACAGAGCTTCTACTTTAGTCATCAACGGTAATGCAGACGCAAGATCAGGCATGGAACAGTTGCCGATCGTCGAGCCTAAGTTTAACGATCTGTTGGTACGCATTGAGCCCGACACTAAGCTATTGTTTATTAATGCAAAACATCTACGTACGTATTGTTCCAAACATCAAATCGACTTAAAAAATACTTTGAAAGGTTTAGAAGCCGACAAAATTTATTTGAAGCAAGTCAAAAAACGCTTATCAAAAGGAACTAAGCTTCAGTCACCTGCAGTTGATGTATATGTATTTGACTTGGATAATGAACACTTTTTGGATGCAGAACAATACATAAATGCTGATACACGGGATTGATTTTAAAATTAACTGGGCAAAGTTTATTGTGGGGGCATCCTTCTTTATACCTTGCCTAGATACTGAAGATGCAATTATACAAGTGAAGAGGACCGTAAAAAGATTACGCTATGCTGTAGAAATACGTGTGGTTATCGAGCACGGTATTCAAGGCTTGCGTGTTTGGCGAATAAAGTAGTATACTTGCCTTGGTGATTGATGGTTTCGATTGCCCCTTTCGAGAAGCAATATTTATCCCCACCTCTCTCCGGTGGGGTTTTTTTATCTGTAGATTTGATCAAGTATTGGGTAGAGGTTTTTATTTATATTTACCCCACCATGCAGATTAGCTTTAGCTCTATCCTCATAATGCTGTTTAATACTTGCACGTAAGCTTTCGCCTTTTATTGGGTATGTCGGATAAGTAGAATTAAACTTTTGAATTTTTACAAGGGCTTTTTCTAACATATCTGCGTCGCCTTTATCTACAGCAATAAAGAAGCCATTAACGATATTTGTTTTAGCTAACTCAATTTTTACAGCGGCACTTTTTTCTCCAAAAGCTTTTTTCTGCGCTAGTGCAATTTCTTCGGAAGTAAAACCAAGCATTTGTGTTAGGGCTTGTGCCGTATTTACTTCGTCTACTAATGTCGCACCTGCTGATGTTTTTGCTTCGCCATCAATTAAATAGCGAGTACCTACCATAACATTCTTAATTGCAGCCGGCATAATTGCTTCAACTGCACGTTCAGTATCCCCTGCACTATATTTTTTTATAGCTTCAAAAGGTTTTAACCCTGTGCTTACCGCAGGTCCCATCATGCTAACCAGCATATTTTTAGCGTAAATAACAGGATCGTTACTAGGTGTAACATCAGGGAACCACATGTCCGTTAAATTAACATTCATACGATCGGCAAAGTTTATTCCAGTTGCTGCTGTTAAGACCCCACGATTTATAACATGCCCAGCAACTCCACCAAACGTATCTTCACACCAATTTTTGAACCAGTTATCTACATCAAAATCGTCATCGTCACCAAAAATAGCGTTCATTGCTTTAGCTATGCCTGCAAATATAAAGAACATAGGAAGTCCTGACATACCCGCAGTTACAAAAGTAGTTGCCATCATACCCATAAACTTTTGGCGGGATTCTTTACGTTGCTGTTCTAACTCTTTACGTAATACATTAAGTTTTTGTTCTTGTTCATCTTCAGGCGAATTTTTCATTTGAGCTTTTGCAAGTGCAAGTTCGGCATCAATATTGCTTATCCAAGCTTTTTCAAAAGTCCTCCATAACAATATCGTCATGTGTTGCGGATATTGTTTAAATTGAAGAATAATGTTTCGTTTATCCCCACGGAAATAACGTGGCTTGTTAATAGTTTCGTAGTTAAACATAGTTTCTTGAACTAAGTTACGAGCATCTGATATTGCGGCTTCATACGCATTTTCATTGGTATAACCTTTTTCAAGATACTTTCTATACGCCATATCAAATGAAGCCATGAATGTTGTTTCACGGTTGTATTTTTCAGCTGCGTGGAACGGTAAGCTAGCGTAATACATTGCTTTTTGCCAGCGTCCAGTATATTTGTTTGATGACATTTCAGCCATAGCCGCATTATCATGCGCTAAAGTTGTATCAATAACATTTAGCCTAACCCCAGCGTCATATACATCAGCAAGAGTTTTACCTTGAGGTAAAGCAGCATTATCTCCTACAGATAATATGCCAGCTAAATTACTGCGAGCCAACGATGGAAATAAGGTAAAGTTCCCTGTCTTTTTATCTGTAAACATTTTCTCATTGCTTGCTGTTTCAAACAACAAACGATTATATTTAGCTAGACTTTTTACTACATTACCCATTCCATATTTAGGTGCAGCTGCAGGTGTGTAGATACCGGGTATAGCCATTATATTAACTATTGCTGACGCAGGAGACGTTAAGTAGTATAAGAATCCTGATTGAGTTGCAAAAGTTGTTAACTTGCTTTGTTTAGGTGGTTCAAGCACAGCAGTTTTAAGGTTAAGCTCTAGCTCACGTACGTAATCACGCCATCTAGATGCTTCTTTTAAAGGCATAAACTTTAACGCATCACTTGCGAGGTCTAAATTTTGAAACAGTTGTGGCAGATGCTCAAACCTAGAACGTTGATATGCTATACGCTGACGAGATTCATTGAATGCCCTAAACATATCACCGCTTAAGCCCGGTACATTCTTACGATGGATGAACATCTTTCTAATGCTTTGTGATGGCATCATCTCTAAATACCATTGATCAAACCCGTCAATTAAATTTTTGCGTAAAGACTCAACTTTATCGGGATCATTTTTTGTTTGTATGTCGGCTGTAGTTTTATTAATCAAATCACGTATGTCATCCAACTGCTTAGCATCAGCTAACTTAGCATTAAATTGTGTGCTAAATGAATTACCTGTCTTGAGCTCATCTTCCGCAGCGTCTATTGCTTTATCTAATGTTAATGCCGAGTTAGCCGCCATTTTTTCTTTTACTAAGCGTTTAATTTCAGCTTCTTTAGCTATATTGCGTGAAGCTGCGTCTTCAAACTGCATGAATGTTATATTGCCTTTTGTTTTACCAATCTGTAGCCAATACTCTCCAAAGCGTTTAATTGGAAAATATGGCTTGATGATATCCTCACTAAGAGCTTTATATTTTTCTTGCATAGCCGTTTTAATTTCTTCGTTAACAGCTTTAATTTCTTCGGCGGTTGGGTTTTTGCTTTTTAAGAGTTTACTTTGCATGTTTAAGCCTAAACGTTTTAGCACTAGCTTAATATATTCATCCATTCGGCGTTCATAAAAGTTACGGACTTCACGGTAGATTTGTATAGCCTCATCGCCATTAGGTCCAGCCGCCATAGCATCCCAAGCAGCTTGTGCTTGTTTACCAGCTTTGGTGTTTTTAAGCGCTTTAGCATTGTGACCTGCACCTTGCGGGTCTGGGTCAACTTTAGCAAACGTTGCTTCAATCATTGCTGTGTCTAATTGCTTTGCTTTAGCAGGATTTTTTGACTGTAAAGTATTCCATAAAGAAACAGCTGCCTCACTTTCACCAAGAATTTTATTGCGTGTGTTTAACATCGCATCTTTTTCGTCACGATATCTTTTAAAGTAAGGCATGGCTTCGCCTACTATATCGGTTATTTGATCTAGTGTGAGCCCACCAAGCAGATACTTTCTATATTGATCGGGAAGGCTGCGTAACCATATAACTAAATTTTCTTTGTTTAAATTTTTCCATGTCATACGCCCACTAATTTGGTCATTAATAAGTGCGTTACCAAGATTTTCTTGATTATTTACTCTAGTTGTTGCTATAGGTTTAGGTGTTTTCGGTGCATTTTTTCTTGGTCTACCCATGTTAGAAATAGTTAATCCAGAACCTGATCCATCATTACGAGCTGAAAATAACACTTCAGTATTAGCAAGTGTATGAAAAAGAACATTATTAACGCCGAGTAATCTACCAACAACTTGCATGAATCTAGACCAAACTGTTTTTGGTCCTTCCATTTCGTACTTTAATTCTTTAAGAAAATTTTGAAACTTTTTGTTAGAAAATGCTTCGGCTACAAACTCATCAAGGTCTGTAAATGCATATTCAGACTGATCTTTACTGTGTTCTCTTGCGTAGTTAAATAGCTCTGTTAGATTATCTAAAGCATAAAGCTGCTCCCTGCTTAATTTGCTTCGGTTATTTATTGCCCACTGTGTAGCCGCATGAAGTATTTCATGCAATAAAACATGATTATTTGTGGTGCCAAAATGATACGCTATATCTGTATTTAAGTTTATTGAATCTATTGCACCGCCAAGATAAAACCCCGGAGCATCATAAGCACTTGCTGCATTTTCATACGTCTCTATAACTTCATCTAAAGTTTTTTCAAGCCCGTCAAACTTTATGAATTTTTGTTTTTTTAAAAATTTGTATGCCTCTGCAGTTTCTAATACAGGTGAAGCCATGAGTTGTTGATCAACATAAATCATTGCACCGGGATATACAGATTTTAAATAATCTTCCAAACGGTCAAGCTGTGGATTAACTTGCCTGACATACAAACGCAATAAATCAGATTGTTTATTAAAAAATATATCTGTCTTTAAATTCAAACCCATTAAACGTTGCGCTAAATTGCGAGTATATCCAGAGCTTGTATTATATAAAGCTTTTAGTACACCTTGTATATCGTTTGCTTGAATAGCATCGTATACAGTAGGATGAACATTACCACTAACAGTTTCACTTACGCCTGACTTATTAAGGATATCATTCTCTGGAGCTAATTTACGTGCTTGTTTAGTTAACTCATTAATACTTTCACGTATACGAGCTTGACCATCTTTATCAAATAGAGGTAGTTGTTTTGTTAATTCTTTGATCTGATCTTGTATTGTTTTTAACTCTTTTGCTTTAGCAATATCTTCTTTAGACGGCTTACCTTTTTTCTTAGTTTCAACTATTGGTGCTTTATAGGCAGCTGGATGTTCTTTTGGTAAAGCATTTTTTGCCAGCATAACTTCTTTACGTATTTCGTCTACATACGCTGGATCCATGTTACTTTCTTTAGCAACTACCCAATTATCGAAGGCTTCGTGGTATTTTTGCACTGCTTCATCACTCCGCAGATCTTGGGGTAGCTCAGTAATTTCAGGTGTTTTTTGGACGTGCCTGAGCTTCTTCTCATCTTCAGACATTTCTCGACTAGGTTGTTGACCTAACTCTTGGTCAAGCTCAGCTTGTAACTCAGCCTGTTCTGTTTCAGTTGGTGCTTCTTTTGTTACATCTACAGGAGTTTCTTCAGAAGCATACTGAATAGCTTCTTTAATTTTTTGAACCGTAACTTCAGGTTTTTGCCCTTTTTTAACCACAAGTCCTAAATCACGAGCTAAATCGTTTATTGCTTTAGTTTTAGGTGCACTAATACCTTGTTCCATGTCGGCTATAAACATGGTAGCTCTTTGTTTTAATTCTCTATCTAAAGGTTCCGTTGTCTCGGCCTCGGTAACGTTACTGACGGGAATATCTTCAGGCGCATTGTATGCTTGCCATGCATTTTCTAATTCATTACGTTGGTTTTCAATTTCTTTTATCTTGTCGACTTCTTGTTGTGCTTGTTTATCTTGCCTAGTTCTACCTTCGTACTCACGAATTAATGCGTTAAGTTTATTTGAAGCAGCATCATATATAGTTGGGTCTTTAACACCTTGCTCATTTAAAGTACCAATAAGGTTTGTAAGCGCAGAATCAAAAGCTTGTTCAGGACTTTCAAACTCCCTCATCTGGTCAATTACGTTTAAAAAATTTAGCTCCGCAATACTTTCAGCATTTGCAATTTGTTCTTGACGTTTTTTGTCGGCTTCTTCTAGTGCACCAGACTCATCAACTTCTCGATTTCCAGTTCCTGCAACAGTCTGTCCAGCTCCACCCACGTCTGTAGTGGTAGTCTCTCCAGCCCCTGCGGCGGCTCCTTGTCCTGTTTGCTCCGTAGATATAGGAACGCTTGGCTCACTAATTCCGGTGTCAACTCCAGTAGATTCTCCTGAGACATTTTTTTCCTCTTTTTTAGGTGGATTTTTTAAAATATCGTCAATAAAAATATCTAAGTCATCATCGCCAAGAGAAATACCTTTTTCTTTTAAATCGGTTTTAGCGATATCTTTAATAGTATCTTTAACGGCTTCTTGACTACCTTGATCTAGTTTATTAACTTCTTGTTTAGCTTTATATGCTGTCCTTGCACCAACCCCTGCTCCCAGACCTAATCCGGCAACACCTTCAAGCACAGCATTACTAACAACACCACGTATCAACGGTACATCATAACCTTCTCGTTGCAACGCAAGATTTTCTGAAAGCTGTTCTTGTCCAGCTTGTGACGCTTCAGTAGCAAACTCAGTAGCACCTTCTTTAGCTGCATATTTTTTAATACCTTGTGCAGCAATCTTTTTAGTTTCTTCTTCGGCTTTTTCTTTAGCTGTTTTTTGAATAATTCCTTTTGATAGGCTTTTAGCTAGTGCAGGTTCAATACCTGTAGAAGCACCGATTGTGCCTATTGCCGCACCGGTTAAAATCATGTCTAAGTTTTTGCCGTTATAGTNTTGAGCTAGTTTTGCCCTTGCCTCAATTTGATCTTTAGGCATGTCGGTTTTACTAAGCTCTTCTTTAACAGCATCGTAGATAGTACCTTTTATAGTACCAGCACCCATAGCTGCACCAATACCAGCTCCAACAGCCGTACCTATTAAAGCGGGAGCTCCACCAACAGCTGCAGCTAAGCCACCAACAATAGCAGGTGCTGAAGTACCTAGCGCATTTACAAGAGTATCAACAGGAGCTACGCTTAATGCTTTAACGCCAGCCACAACTTGGTCAAGAACGCCTTTATCCTCGGCTTCTTTCATAATCCGTGATATTTCTTCGGAATCTTTTTTAGACTGCGCACTCATCAAACTAGCAAGGTAATCTTCCCCACCTTTTAATGTTTTGCTTATATCACTACCTGCGCCAAATGCATCGGCAATCATGCGTACCCCAGTAACTGCACCTTTACCTAGCTGTAATGGAACGTCCGCTACTTGTCTGAATATAGATTGATCTTCAGGGCTTGGTTCAGGTTCTTCTTTTTTAATTGGTACGCCACCAAACTGTTCAGCTAAATTGGTTGTTTTTTCTATAGGTTTACCACCAAATTGGGCAGCCAAATCGTTTAATGGTTCTTTTTCAACAGGCTTACCGCCATATTGAGCGGCTAATTCGCTAAGGTTCATTATTTACCTTTGTTTTGCTTTTGCCGCTTTATATGCATCTAAACTTTTTTGATCTGGGAACGCATACCCATCCATTACTAAAGAATTATTTTGTGCTGGTGGTGCAGTTTGTGCAGGGGTTGTACCATAAATTTCATCTTTTCTTTTTTGCTTGTACGCTTCAACTCTAGCTAGAGCTTCTTTATCCCCCTTCACTGCTTTTTGAACATCTTTAAGTATAAAAGGATCAGACATTAAACCACTTAAAAACTCTTGATACAATTTATCAGCGCCCCTTTTGTTTGCTGCCGCAACTGATTCATCGCCTTGTTTAGTTGCAGTTGTCATGCGTTCCTGTATTTGGGCTAAGGTAGGTGGCGGCAAGCCTTTTGCTGCATTTTCAGCAGTCATTTCTCTTTCGTAGCGTTGTAATTGTTCTTTTAATAACGCTGTAGGTGCATTTTGAACAGCCGCATGAATTTGTGCTTGTTTTTCTCTGCTTATATTATCCATTTCATGTGCTTTAAGCGTATTCTGTAATGTAGCTGTTTCTTTTTGCGCTGCTAGTTTATGTTGAGTAGCTTTATCGTAGAAACCTTGAGCTTTCTCAATATCACCTTTAGCTTCAGCACGTTGACCTTTTTTCATCTCCGCAGATTGTTTAACTAAGTTATCGTTAAGGTCATCGTATGTTTTCTGAATATCTGCTTGACCCAGCATATACTTTTTACCACCGGCAATAGCAGCAGTACCTAAACCACCAACAGTAGAACCTGCTTCAAGCCATGCTAAAGCTTCATTTATTTTTTCTGCTCGGCGTTGTTTTTCTGGTAATCCTGTTCTACGTTCTTTAATGTGCTTCTGATATTCTATTTCTTCAGGAGAAAGATTAGCCTCTACATTTTGTAATCCAGCTGATAATAGTCCTTGTTGTGTTGCAAGAGCTTCTTGTGGGGTTGCATAACCTTTTGTTGCTTCAGCAGCACCAGCTTTTAATCCATATGGATCTGTAACTTCATCACCTTTAGCAAACCGAGGGATAATTCCGCCTTCAGCCATGTTCATACCTAAATCGCCAGTATCACCTGCAGCTACTCCAGTCATATTCTGACCTAGCTGATCTTCAGCTTGTTTAGTAGCAATCAGTTGTTTAATGCCGGGGCTTGTTGTTTGCTGCATTAATTTAGGTAATTCTTTTTGGCTAGGTTGTGCGTAGGCATCGGACTGCGCTATGTCATCAATTTTGTTTTCTAGCCCAACTAAAACGCCAGACTTATATCCGGGTATATGCTTAGCAATACCGCCTTTAGCCATAGCTCTAATTGTGCCGCCTTCTTTTTTACCTGTATACGCATTGTATGCGCCGAGTAATCCAGCAGCTTGTTGCGCAACCGGTGCTTGAGCTTGGTATGATTGGACTGCAGTAGATTGCATAGGCAAACCACGTAACATATTAGACATCAAGCCTAACTGCATCATCGGGTATTGTTGAGCTGTAGCGTAATCTTGAACCGCTTGGTTAATCTTGCTTTGTTCTTGCGCTTGTTGCAACGCACCTTGCTGTGCTTGAGTACCGATGATACCTTGCTGAGCATTAAGTTGTTGACCGCCAATATTAGCTAAGTTAGCTGCGGCTTGACCGGCTTGTCCATATCCAGCTTGTTGAGCTCCAACACCAGCAAGACCTGCTTGTGCTCCCTGCATACCAAGTTGTCCAGCTTGATTAGCACCTTGAAGCCCCATGCCATAACCTTGCATAGCTTGTTGACCAGCTTGACCGGCACCTTGTAAACCCATGCCATAGCCAGATAATGCCTGTTGATTACCTGCAAGTGCTGCTTGATTAGAAGCTTGCATTTGTTGTTGTGCGTTTTGGAACGCATTGTTATACCCTTGACCAATAATTTGATTCTTAGCAAGATTAGCATTACGTTGATTTTCAGCCGCCATTAATGCTTCACGGCTTCCACCAAAAGCACCTGACCTAGTAGCAGCGCCTTGTTCTTGTTGCCCAGTAATATCATACTGACGCTGTGTTTCTGCAAGTTGTGGGTTTAAACTAGCTTGTAAATAAGGGTTCATGTAACTTTGAACTGCATTAGGGTCTTGAGACATTTGCCCTAAACTCTGCCCAATTTGAGCACCTTGCTGTCCAGACATAGCGCCTAAACCACCATACATATTAGACATACCTGCAGCTTGTTGCCCTGCCTGTGACCCAAGTCCACCGTACATATTAGACAATCCTGCCGCTTGTTGACCGGATCTTGCACCCATACCACCATACATACCAGCTTGACCTGTAGTGCCCAGTGCACCTAAACCAGATGTACTAGCTAGACCGGTAGCGGCATTATATTGGTCTGGCATTTGCAGATTAGCAGCACCTGATTGTGCTTGTTGTTGAAGCGGGCTAAACCCAGCGTAATAATCTGATGGGTTTGAACTATAAGGCGTATAAGGTTTAAATCCTTCTATACCAGAAGAACCCATATTAAATAATTGGCTTTGAGTAGCGTTGAGCATATTCTCAACATAAGGACGAGCATACTCAGGAACATTGGTTTGATATGAAGTAGCTTGTGTTGGAGCAGGTGTACCGCCGCCGCCTCCGCCTTTACCCCCGCCGTAGAGCGTAAATTGATCTATAAAAAACCGCTTCCAAAACTTTAACATATTCATATTCTACGCTCCACAATCCATCTACAATCGGCTTTATTCATGTGAAATACCACTAAATCGCCACCGTCATCATGCATACCTTCAAACCGTAAAGCTTCTTTAAACCCAAGCTTTTGGTCATACTCTATAGCTTTTGTATTATTACTGTTAACTATACCAAATACCTTTTCTAAACCACAATGGTTAAACGGAAAATCAAATGCGCCAAACAGCAACCCTTTAGGGGTATACCCACCTTTAAGATTAACCATATGCATCTGGCAAGTCTTACCTATAAATGCCGTATAACCAATAACCCATTCTATTTTATTTTGTGCATCAACCCAAAACAAGGCTTGTAAATCATTACATGGTTGAACACCAATTTCTTTAAGCAATATAGACGCAGCAATTTGTTTAGCTTCTAAAGACTGAGCAAACTGTAGCATTTATGTAGGTAAAAATTTATTTGCGTTAATTTGTTTACCTTGAGCTTTCCTACCAGTTCTTGCTTTACGAATCTTATCCATCATGCTATATAACTTTTTAGCACCAGCATCAGTTGAACCGTTGCCTAAATGAGACACAACATCAGCAGGGACTACAAATTCACCGTCGGCTAAACGAGCTGGTTGATGTTTCCCAATCTGTGCAGGTATATTATCGCTCATTCCATCGCCCGGACCCTTAAGCAAACGCCCACCATCTGAGTAAGAACCTAATGTTGCAATACCACCTGATGCACCTGTGTCAGAAAAATCACCACCTAGTTTTTCTATGGCAGTCTTAGGTAAACCCGCAGACTTAACATTTGCTCTTTTTGCTGTTTGTTTATACCCAGCTTGAGCTGCGTTCCATGCAGGTAAATTTTTAGTTGTTAAATTAGTATCGTAATAAATCCCAGTATCAGGAATACCGGCTGAAGCAGATAAATGCCCACCTGAAGCTAAGTGAAATGGGTTAATAAAGTCATTATCTCTAAGTCTATCTACGGTATCCGTTTCCCGTTTAAATTCATCCTTAGCAGAGTCGTATAGTGGATGTGACTGTCCTAGACCTAGTAGTTGTTCAATAACGCCACCCGAAGCCATAGCTTGAGTTTGGTCACCTGTAAATGGATTAGTAGCAGGTTCAAAATTACGAACATCCATAGCATTAGAAGGTAGCTGAGTTGGATTCATAAAGTTGGTATGTTCTTGTTGGCTCATTGGGTATGTTTGACCTGCTAAGCCGCCGATAGCCATCGCTTTAGGCGCATATGGATTTTGTGTGTAGTCGGTATACTGCGCTTTATAGTATGGGTTTGGGCGCTCTGGCTCATATCCTTTGAAGTTTGGTGATAGTCTAGCAAAATTCATTGGGTTATTGTTTGGCGTTTCAAGCTGATTTGGTACACCTTGTTGAGGAGTTAATGCATTAGCAACAGTAAACCCAGCGGCAGGTAATGTCCCTTGTGGTAAAGCTTTATAAGCTGTTTCAAGCCCTGTTTTATTACCAAGTTCAGTTAAACCTTTTCCCGCCAACTCTAATCTGCTTGGCTGGTTTTGTACAATTCGACTAATATTTTCTTGTGTACCTTGCTGTATTCCTTGTTGCGCATTTTGTCTGGCAGCTTCTTTTATAGCTTCATCTGGTGGTAAACCTTCTTCGACTAATTGAGCTGCGCTTACTTGTCCTGCTTGTGCGCCTTGCTCTGCGGATTGTTGAGCTATCTGCCCTATTGCATCTGTACCAGCATCTGCCGCCGCACCAGCCCCTGCCGCAGTTAACCCCGCACCTAATCCGGCACCACCATAAGCACCAAGCCCTGCCATCAATCCAGCATTTAAATCGTGTTTAGCAATACCGTATCCAGCACCAACCATTAAAGCTGCGGCAGGTGCGCCAATTCCAGTCATTGCTAAACCAGCACCGAGCACCATCGGTAACATTGAATCGAGAAACCCAGCTTCAGGTAAGCCAGTATGGGGGTTAATAGTAAGAGAGCCACCAGCAGATTTAGCTAGTTTTTGAAGTCCACGCAACTCGTTGGATGACATGTGCACAAGCTGATCATCTGGACCACGCCCGTATTGTTTTAAGTATTCCGCCGTATGTGCCAGACTCATATCATACCTCTCTTAATTTCTCATATATTAACATTAAAATAACGCCGATACAAACGTCATTGTGGCAACTGCTGACTGTGTTGAAGGTTTAGTTGGCGTACCGCTTGCGGCATAAAAAGGGATTGTTACATCCGTGCCGTTTGAGGTTGACCAAATAATCTGTATGTAGTCATTAGCTGCCATTGAAACATAATAATTCCAACCATAAAGAGCATGTGATGGGTTACCAGCTGACTTTCTTGGAAGCATACCGATAACACCAGTAGACCCCGGAATGTCCGTACCATTTTGTCTAAGCCAGATGTATACATCTTCTGTTGCAGTTGAAAGACTTTGAAGTTGAACACTAAATTGTAAGTTGTAAATACCAGCATACGTTGGGGTGATGTTGGTACTGTTTGCTATAGTAAAACCGTTTATAAAATCATTGGTGTTAAAAGTTAACGCAGTTGCTGTATTTGTAGCCGTTGTTTGGGTTACGCTAGATGATATAGCCGCATACGGAAAGTTAATGTATGTCCCACCAGCACCCGTGCTTAACGGCGCAGCAAAGTTATCTATCTGGTTAAAGTAAAGACGTAAGACATTCAGAATCTGATCTTGATATTGCTGGGCATACGATACTGGAGCAACAGGTAAATTAGGTGCTTTTGGTGGGCGTAGAGGGATTGTTTTGAGTGCGGTCATTATGCATTACCCCAATGTATGCGCTCAAGCTCTTTACGAGCAATTGCAGCTTCTTCCGCTGTATCAAATACTTTGGAATAATATTTTTTCTTCATAGAAGTAACATAAGCATAATATTTTTTACCATTAAAAATCACGCCTTTTACTTGTGATTTACTAGATTCTCTAGTTTTGACATTTCTTGCCTGCACTGTGGGTGATGCCCACCGTACATTATTAGGCTCGTAATTTCCAACTGGATCAATTCTATCTAATGTTTCTGTGCCGACTGGCTCTCCCATAGCATCTCTAAAAGCAGTGTAATCCATCCATTCTGGATAAACAGATATTCCTTTAGCGCCATAGCGTTTGTAGTCTTTATCTTTTGGATTTGTACATCTACGAATCATAGCTCTCCAAGAGTTATAAGAAGCATTTTTCCAGCCGCCATGTTTAAAATTTGGAATAACACATCCACAAGATTCGGTATTTCCTGTAACTAAGCTCCCAGAGACTACATTAACTTCATTGCCACAATCACAACGACATTTCCATAGTACTTTTTTTAAAGCATTACGCCCTGCTTGTTCAATAGCAACAAGTTTCCCAAAGCGCTGTCCCGTGCGGTCTACTAATTTTGGCATAACAAATCTCCAATAAGTTAAGAAGATTTTATTATACACTTTACTTTTCCTACTGTCCACTTATCTACGTCCATCAGGTCTGATATCTATACGAGGGCTACCTAACTGCCATGCCGTACCTACTGTGTTGGACTCAATCCTGAATGCCATCTGTCTACCTCTTAGACGAGTCATCACCTGACCATCAAATTGTTGGACTGTATAAACTTGATTGGTTGGGCTAAATGGTTGTGGAGCACCTCTTAAAGTATTTGATCCACCATAAGAATTAACCGCTGGGTTATCTGCCGCTCCGTATGCAGTTCCTGAGTTTTGTCTTGGTGCTACCGTCATAGTAACAACAGGATAGCCGTTATTAGAGCCGTTAAAGTTAACGTCTGGCAATATCCTCCACACAAAACCAAAATTATGTCCATCGCCAATATCAAAATCAGAGGACTGAATGTAAGCATCAATAGGTAAAGCAGTTCCCGTAGCAACATCATCCACTCCATTTTCTTGATAGAGCAACCTGCCGTTGTAGTCGGCGGCGATAGGATAGTTGTAAACTCCAGTTTCTAGCCATGCAGTACGAGCCATTGTGCCGTAGTACCAGACCTGATCTAAATAGTTGTAAATGACGTAACGGTCAACCGTCTGACCACCACCGCTGGTGCTAGGGTAGAACCACCAAACTTCATTGTAAGCTTCGTTCGCCCCACAGAATATCTGATATGACTGAGCTTGGTTTAAATCTTCAAAAATGTATTGGCGTAACGAGCACGGTAAAGTTTGCACAGAACCAGAATAGACATAGAACTTCTCCTTACCCATCCAGTACGTTACGTTGTTTACTGTAACCATAGAGTTTGGCGATATAACAGATATGTTATCCATCAGAACTTGAAAACCCCAGACGTAGGGAGGTCCAAGATATTGCATCGAGTAAAGCGCAGAATCAGTCCAGACTAGAATCTCTTGGCGAGTTGTACGTGCCGCCATAATGTAAGAGCCGTTTGTTAATGAAAACTCACCAGACTGGTTTGTTGTTTGTGGAATCCATTGATATGGATTAGCTTGATCGGACCAACGAACAAGCATTGGGTTAAAGGTAGTATTGGCGTTATTTGGGCTATATGGATTAGAACCAAACGCAATAATAAACTGCTGAATAGATGAAGATATAACCTGTAAAGTTTCGATCGGAACAAACGCCCCAGCATAAGAAAGGTTATATGTTCCTGAACTAATCGCAGTCGTAGCCGATGCTGGCGCAGTAAATGTTAACGAGACTGTTGTTGAGCCTGTAATATAAGCCGCTGACACTTTAGTATTGGCAGGTATACCTGTGCCTGTGATAACCATATTAGGGTAAATACTATTTGCAAAGAGCGTACTTACGGTAGCGGTTGTAGCACCGGAAGCAAACGATATGTCGGTAGTTGCTGTAAGAGTTAATGCGGTTGTAGTGTTAGCTAAATCAGATAAATACTTTGCTCTAGTAGTTACGCCACCAGAATCTTGCCAATAAAAAATAGGACCGCCACGAGGTGCAATAACTAAGTCTTGTCCAAAGTTATCGTTTGACCATAAACGCAAAGTCTGTGTAACACCTGAAGTATATCCACTACCCCAACCGCCTCGACCCCATGGACCCACACCCCACCCAGTACCGGGAACGTAAGTGTTTGCACCGGCAGGGAACTCATAATATGTGCTGGTAATTGCCGCAGATGTAGCCGCAGATGTTGCTGGTGTTGTGGCTAAAATAGTATAAGTTGTAGAAGATGGAACTGTAACGACCATATATTCTACGTACTGCCCAGCAGTTGATAAAGTAATACCGCCTACAGTAATCGCACTAGATGCATTGTAAAAGCAAAGATAATCGCCTTGGTTTGGGTTATAAGCCGTATCGGTAATTAAAATAGTATACGCAGCTACTACAGCTCCTGTTGTATGCGAAGCGGCAGTTGTTCCACCATAACCACGGGTTAACCCTGATAAGACGTTACCCGCTTTAGCACCGTAAGCTATCTTTTCTGTACCAATTAAAATTACGCCAGAAGAAGCAAATGATGTTCCAGCTGTGACTGTTAGCGATGTTGCGCTGGCAGTGATTGTGCCGTTTAGCGTAGAGTATCCAGTAGATGCAGTGGCTGTGGTTGTTGTAGTAGAGAACGGTGTTATATCATTGTAATAACCACCACTAGAGATGTAGTATTTAACGCTGGTGCCAACACCTAAATAGTAATTGCCGTTCAGGTCAATCCAGCTCCAGAGCGATCGGCACAGCCCTAAGAATTGATTAGCAGATTGTTGAACCCAACCACCAATCTTTTCAGGGAATCCAGAACGGAATCGGATTTTATCCCCATCGTACCAGCCACCCTCATTAGAGTATTCAGTACCTTCTCGGTTTAATCCTGGACGGAATTGAAGTTTTTGTAAAGGCATGGGGGTTTACCCTAACATAGATTCAGAGATTGTTTTAACTTCTGCTACACGATTTAACCAACCTTTACCGAATACAGGGAATGTTTTTAATGATTGGTAAAAATCTTGTTTTAGTTTACTAAACTTTGCGATGATTTCTTGAGGGTTAGCCTTTTGAATAGCCGATAAGCTCTTAGGTCCCAACACGCCATCCGCAGTAACTCCAACTGCCTCTTGTAAGATTTTGGTAGCCCTAGCCACGCCCATATTAACAGCAGCATCAAATACGGCATAATCAACACCAGATGGCAGAGCATCAGCACAGACTTTATCCCAATAGAGTTGTTTGTATAAATTATACACGTCTTCATCAGGGATTACCCTAAGTTGTTCCTTAGTTATGTATTGATTTCGCTTCCATTCACGGTAAACACTAAGGGTTATCCCTTTCATTGTAGCTCCGCCCGGATCTTGGGGGTTGTCCGACCAAAGTCCTTCGCTCTTTAAAACATGAAGTAGGGCAACGTCAAAATTCTCTTTCATTTTGTATCCGCAGGTGTGGATTTCCACAACATCTCATCTTTTTGTCTTGAGCCCGAACTAGAACCAAAGTAGAAAGACAAGACTAACATCAGGGCACTATCTAACGTACCGAGTACACGAGCAATCAACTCACGCATCTCTTGAGCAATCATGTGGGTTAAAAGAAAGTATTGGATAATTGCCCAAGCCGTAACGACTAAAACAGAAAGTAATGGGGGCACAAAACTATTGGTGGCAACTTGCATATCACGAGCAGACTTACGGTCATCCGTTGCAAGCTTCTCAAAGTTTAAACCAAGTTCTTGTGCTTTAGCCTGTAGTTCTAACTCAGCTTGTTTTAAAGACGATAGCTGATCGGCAGTAAGTTTTCCTGACTCAATGGTAGATTGCACATCTTTTTCGTCTATATCAAGTGCTTTAGCTACGGCTGTAACAGCTAAACCTGCAAGAGGACCACCCAATGCAGTTGCTATACCGGGAGCTATCTGTGCAAGCCAAGACATTAATATTTTCCTTCTGCAAACACATTTACAAAAACAGTTTCATCTTCTAATGCTTCAATCTCATGCCACTCACTTGCAGGTAAATTAAGAGGTTGCGAATACTTGTTAATTGTATAACTACGACCTTCTAAACTAACTAAACAACTTCCTGAATTACACATAGTTGCATGACTAAACCCATGTTGATGTTTAGGCAAGCCTTCACCTTTATTAGCATGATAAACATTTATTTGAGCATTATCATAAGTAAAACTATGAGCTATAACAAGAGATTTCATGCTTGTTTAACCCCTGTTGTTAAGGGCTCAATTGATACAACAACGGGTTTTGATTGATTAGTTGTTACTACCGTTCCATCCCAAATAAACCCAATTTGACCAACGCCCATAACTTCAGTTAACACATAATCAGTTTTAGTTGTATTCAAAACCCAAACAATTGCAGGGGTAGTTATTTGAATTAACATAGTAGCATTTGCTGGCGGAGTCCATTCTGACCCACCATCCCACACTACTAAATCTGTTACAACATCATCTTGTATTTGTAAATAATTTTGGGTCATTTTTATTCCTTACCATTCAACTACACAAATGCCAGCAGAACCGTTATAAGGTGCTCCACCATAACCTCCACCGCCACCACCAACAGTTACTGATACAGTTCCACCGGGGGTTAATCCATTTACCCATACAAAACCATATCCACCATATCCACCGGAACCTCCATAAATAGTTGGGCAACAACCTCCACCACCATTTTGACCAACGCCCCCATTTCCGTAACTAGATGTTTCTCTTGCTATATATTTTGTATACGTAGAAGAAAGCGAACCTGATGAACCACTAGTTGTGTTGTTACCGCCAGTCCCACCTGATGCTGATGCATAAGCTCCGAAACTTGTTGTACCTCCTGTCCCACCAGCTCCACCTGCTCCACCTTGCCCTCCACCACCCCCACCACCTATTAGTGTTAGTTTTACTGAAGTTACACCAGTTGGAACTGTAAACGTCCCTGATGAACCAAACACTTGAGCCTGTTGCCCAATATATGCAGAAGCTGATGCCGCAGTTGTCTGCGTTGTTGCATCTGGAAAGGTTATAGCTGTTCCGCTAACTGTTATTGACATTTAAATCTCCTTAAGGTGTTCCACCAGCTTGACTACTGCCAAGTGTTATAAAGTTTCCTGAACTATTTAATGATGCTATAGTAGTTGCTCCATATTTAAAAATCAATTTACCACCAGACTCTTGTACCGTAAAATTTGTAGTAGTCAAATTAGTGGCGTTAGTGGCATTTGTTGCATTAGTGGCGTTTGATGCGCTTGTTGCTGTTGCTGCATTACCACCGATGCTTAAACCAGCGGCGTTTCCTGTTAAACCTGTACCCGGTCCGCTAAATTGTGTTGTTGCTGTAAATGTTGTTGCTTGATAAGCATTCGTAGTTACAAGTTGGCTTGCTGTTGTTGCAGTTGTTGCTGACGTAGCAGTTGAAGCACTATTTGCAGTTGCAGCATTTCCTAAAATATTAATATTCCAAGTTCCACTAGCATTGGTTCCCGTTGTGCTCGGTGCTCCGATCGTATTATAAGAAACGGTAATGCTAGCGCTGTTGTTAAATGCTGTACCTGAACTTGCACCTGTACCGCTATTATTAAATGTAACAGAGTTAGTGATCACCGTGCTACCCGTACTAGCCCAAGCAAATGCCGAACCATTCCAAGACAAGTATGTAACACCTGAAGTTGGGGCGGTTATAAACGAGGTTGCTCCTGCCCCTGTTTGATATGCTATTTGGTTTGCGGCACCACTAGCTAAGTTTGTTGCGGTTGTTGCACTTGTAGCACTTCCTACGGATAATGAGCTTTGTGCTACATATTGCGGTGCTGTTGCTCCAGCAGTTAAAACATAATTTGTAGTTCCTAAACCTAGCGTAGATGTTGCACCTGTACCTGTCTGATAAACCAAAGAGCCTACTGAACCGCCAGCCACATTACTTGTGGTTGTAGAAGTCGCAGCATTTCCACCAATCGACAGACTAGATGCTGTGCCTGTAAGGTTTGTGCCCGGCCCACTAAAGTAACCTGTAGCCGTAAAGTTAACACCAGAATAAGAGTTACTTGAATTTAAAGCATTAGCAGTCGCTGCCGTACCAACAGACAATGTAGATTGAGCTACGTATTGAGGAGCACTTGCCCCCGCTGTAAGAACGTAGTTTGTTGTTCCCAAACCTAAAGTAGATGTTGCTCCAGAACCTGTCTGGTATACAAGAGATCCAGCTGCTCCACCGGCTACGTTAGTAGCAGTAGTCGCACTACCAACAGTTAAACTAGCTTGCGAAATGTATTGTGGCGCACTTGCGCCAGCAGAAAGAAGGTACGTATTTGTACCTAGATTTAAAAATGATGTAGCTCCAGAGCCAGACTGATAGGCTATAGCACCTGCTGTGCCGTTTGCTAGATTAGTTGCTGTAGTAGCTGAAGTTGCTGTTGCTGCATTACCACCAATAGAAAGACTTGTTGCAGTTCCTGTCAAACCAATACCAGAACCACTAAATATATCAGCCGTTAAAGTTCCTGATACGGAGTTTGATGCTGGTTTAAAGTCTGTCCCATCACAATAAACAATCATTGCAGATGGTGTTGCTGTATAAGGTATGGTTACTGTTGTGCCTGTGGTAGCACCAATAGTAATAGCGGCATTGGTTTTGTTTACAACAACATATACTTTACTGACTAAAGGTGCAACGATTTGATTAAACGACCCCGGACTTCCGTTGGCAATAATAACCATCTTACGGGATTCATCAGTTGCGTAATTGATAACGCTAAGAGTGTAATTGGCAGAACCACTAAACGTAATACTTGCTACACCAGCAATTGAGTCATCAATCAACTGCATATTTGTATTAGTGGAAGACCCCCAAGTACCTGACTGATCACCAGTAGTAATTTGCTGTAACTGTAAACTAGTTGTAGGTGTAGACATATAAGTCCTTATTTAATCACGGGTAATTGTTATACACAGGCACCCAAGTTCCATTTTGATTGTCATTAATTGCAATCCAGCCACGTTGCACTAAGTTATCTAATAATACCAAGTTTTCTGTAGATTGACTAGTGAACGAAGCAATAACTGTAACGGAATCTGCTGGGTTTAAATTTTCTGCTATTTGACCTACAAAAGAGGCTGTTACGGCTTGTGTATTGGCGGCTGTAATGTTCTCTGTTATTGCGGTGTTGTAGATTTTTACTACTAAACTTGAATCTGCCGCAGTAATTGCTTCCGACAAACTAGATACAAAAGCAGTTATAACAGATTCTAAATCAGCTAAATTAGTGCTTTCGGATATAACTGCTGAGAAAGTTGCAACGGTAGATTCGGTATCAGCTACCCCAAGACTTTCTAAAACCACTGTAGCAAATGTAATTGTGTAAGTGCTTGAATCAGCAAACGTAATGTTTTCGGTAGTTACTGAATTTTGTGTTCGGATTACTACGCTAGCATCGGCATAATTAGCAGCTTCTGTAATAAATGCGGCAAATGAGACCACCGCAGATTCACTATCGTCAACACTAATAGCTTCACTAATAGCAGTAGCAAAAGCAAAACTAACCGCTTCAAAATCCGCTAAATTAGTATTCTCGGTAATTGCTACAAGGAAGGCATTTGTTACTGTAGACGCATCAGCAATGGTTAAAGCTTCAGATATTGCCGCTGAGAATGTAAGGGTTAAATCTTGTACGTCTGTTACTGATGAAATAGCTTCTACAACAGATACAGAAAACGTGGCAATAATAGCCTCTACATCTAAATCAGACAGAATAGGTTCTGAAATAAATGCGCTTGTAAAGGCATACCCCTGATTCATAAACGGGGTAGAACCAAGGGATTGTCTACCGAACATAGATATCCTTAAAGGGGGCAAAGCCCCCATACTACATTAGATTGGAACTTCTTCCCATTGGAATGTGCTTAACAATGA
>JGI24890J29729_1000429_pt1 | contig 27018 bp, 42 predicted proteins | sample FreactcultureFD7_FD_29729 | JGI IMG/M metagenome (IMG submission 29729)
TGCAGCACTTCCAAGGTTTATTGTTAATCCCGTGTTGGCTACGCCAGTACCACCCCGCGCACCACTCAAAGTTCCCGTCCATCCGGCTGTTATAGAAGTTGCTTGAAGCAAAGCTGTAGCTGGCGTTCCACCTAAAGTCAAAGTAACATTTGTGTCATCAGCCTTAGTGAGCGCAGCTGGCGTTGGTAATTGCGAAGTTGTTGCGAGCGTTCCAGAAGTTGGAAATGTCACGCTAGTTGTATTTGTAAACGTAAACGTAACGCCATAGGCTCCAGACGTCGTTAAAGCCCCAGCCGTTGTTAATGCACCCCCTAAACTTAGCGCATAACTACCCCATGATGGAGCGGCTGTAGAGCCACTTAAGAGAGGTAGGTTTGCAGTGGCGGTTCCAGATAGAATTGCTGCGGCTGTTGAGGTGCTATAAAATATGCCGCCTGTGTTAGCTGTAAGATTTGCGTTTGTACCACCATTAGTCAGGGTCAATGTCCCTGTGAGACTTAGCGTATGGGAGCTTCCTAACGTTGTTAACCCCGTAGTTCCGCCATTAATAGTAATGACACCACCACTAGGAGTTGCGCTGCCAGAATCGCCGTCTATGGTCGTTATAGAGCCTGTTCCTGGATTAGCAGCCCAAGCAGCATTACCAGACACATCTGACGTTAGAACATATCCACTCGTTGCGCTGCCAAGATTAATGGTTAAACCTGTATTAGCAACTCCAGTGCCCCCTCTTGCGCCAGACAGTGTTCCTGTCCATCCGAGTGTTAAAGATGTAGCGGCAAGTAATGCAACAGTTGGCGAGCCACCTAATGTTAAAGTAACGTTGGTATCATCCGATTTGGTTAATGCTGATGGCGTAGGTAATTGACTGGTTGTCGCCAATGTTCCGCTTGTTGGGAATGTTACGGATGTAGGTGCAGTCATTGTAAAAGTACTGGCAAATGCGCCACTTGTTGCGAGGCTTCCACCTAAAGTTAGCGTATTGCTTCCATTATTGACACCTGTTCCCCCATAAGTCGGCCCAACGACGCTTCCTTGCCAGGTTCCGGTTCCTATTGTTCCAAGTGTTGTGATGGAGCCTTGACCAACATAATCAGAAGCGATATCAATAACGGGGTTTGCACCACCAGTAGATGTAATACGATGCGCTGTTCCAGATACACTACTGACGCCGCCTCCACTTCCTGAAGTTAACTGCGTCCATACAGCCGTTCCAGCAGCTCCTGCGGTCGTGCAGATATATAATGCTCCGTTAACAGTGTCATAACACATCCAGTTTAAAACACCTGCTAATGTGGCCACTGGAGTTCCAGCGTTAACAATTGTCATCTGGAATGGAACCCATTCAGCAAGCGTTACATTTCCCGCATTGTTCTGAGCAACTACAAATTGATTGCTATTGTAGGTTGTAGTGTCAAAAACTGTTTGACCGCTGATATCTGGAAGTTTAAATGTTAATGCGTCATATGTGCCGCCGACATATGACGTGTATAAATTTTGTATGGTTGTCATATTTGCGGCTGACAATGGAGGGAATATTATACCTTCATTTTTATAATTACTTTGTAGCGATTGAGACAATTCACCGAAATACAATTCCCATAAATGGGTGAAATTTCCGTCTTTTTGTACTGCTGGACTTTCCCTTGGTACGTCAGGAAAGAGTGATTGCATTCTGCTGTTTGCCATTTTATTCCCTGATATGTGCAACGCCCTGAGTTACCACAAATCGACCAATTCCCCAAAATGTGAATTGTGGAACGATGTCATTTGAAACACCACCTTGCCACCAAAGCAGTCGATTCTTCCTCACACCAATAGCAGGCAATTCATAGCGTACTTGATTTCCAAAAACGGCCCCACCATCGTAAGACAACGACAAATCTACCGCAGGCGTTGTATTTATTAGCCCGCTTCCCTCTTGCAAGACTAGATAATATCCATCTTGCGTTACAAGAAAGAAATTATCTTGTGTAACCAACCCCACATCACCAGATGATTGAACTTGATAGTCCGTTTCTCCTGATTCAATAGTAAACCCAATGTCAATTAATCGAAAATAATCCTGCTTTGCTGATCGGATATTTTTACATATTCTAACCCGTGGAATAATGTACGTTCGCAAAACAGGTGTTGGAGATGATTTATCATAATCCTGAAATGTTGTAAAAATAGTGTCAAACGCGAACATGTTTCCATTGTTGCGTGATATGAAATAATATTGGTTATCATAAAAAGCTACATCGCTAGCTATAAAATAATTAAAGTTTTGGTCACAAGCGTTATAGAATTTTTTCGTACTGATATCATAGAACAATGAAAGATTGTCACTGTAAAAATTGATGTGATAGAACAAGTGCCCATCTTGACGATAAAGAAACGCCTCTGAATCTTGTGGATTTTGTAGTTGCGCAAAAAGATAGTCTATACCGTCGGTTGTAATCTTTTCAGGTTCGCCACCGGTCGTTAAAAGGATAATTGGGCCTGACTTTTCATTTTGTCCGAGCCATACAACAACCTCATCCATGTAGGCAACGGTTGCTGGTGATAAACATCCGTAATCGATATTGAACTGATTGTTGCGTTGATACGGAAACAACTGGGCGCCTACATCAAACCAAGCTTCGGTTACTATGCGACCCATAACTAGAATCATATTGCCTTTTGACGGAAATCTCACAATTGCTTGNGTATTATCTGGTTTAGTTTCAAGGNAACCTACGTATGCAGCAGTACTTGGCCAACCAGTGCCTGCACCGCCAATATCAGAACCTTCATTTGATTCTGATAATCTCCANGTATTATTNGCTACAGGTTGCTCTCCATCAGTGTAATCATTTGACGCTGCACAAAGAAAATAATTATCATGAAATGATATGTATCCTGGCGTAAAATTTATTTTTGGAGTACTGAATACATGGCCTGTATAGGATGGGTCATAAACATAAAGTTTAGCGCCATCTGATATTAAAATTTGAGGCTTATTATTTTCAGTAATGTAAACTGTACCTTCAACAGTTTCTAATGTTCCAATCTGAATGACAGACGAGGCAATAACGTTTTGATTAGTTTGATCGTAGGTAACAGTAACCAGAAAAACACCAGAGCCAATTACAACTACCAAAACATCAAGTTTAGTACTGGTAAATATGGCGCGACCTTGTGTGCCACCACCAAACATTGAATAAGACAGAGCTACCTCATAACCAGCGTAAGGAACAAGAAACCCATCACTTTCAAACATGTTAATCGTGCGTTCTGTGCTTATTTTTGGATAACGACCAAATATCGAGCTACCAACAACGTTGATTTCTACTTCCTTCACTCCATCGCCGTAATTTAGCATTTAGTCGCCTTGTAGGTGTTCTTTTAAATACTCTATCGCATTATGAAACAATTGAATATCTTCTTTGAGGTGACCAATTGCTGCATTGCAGTGATGGCACAACAAGCCTCTGATTTTTCCAGTGTCATGATTGTGATCTAATGCCAATCTACAAATCTCACCTTTTGTTCTGGATTTTTTAGTCTCTTCTTTTCCACATATTTTGCAGAGATTATTTTGAGAAAGAACCAATTCATTATAATCATCAGCGCTAATTTTATGTTTCTTTAATACGTCTCGATATCGACTTTTTTCAACATCTTTATTTCTTTGTTCTCTTTCCCATTCTCTATATTTTTCAGGATTAATCAATCTGTCTTCACGTATCTTTTCATTAACATAATCTGAATTTTTCTGTCTCCATTGTCTAGCATGCTCTCTGTGATATTCTGCAAACGCTCCTTCATATTTTCTTTTAGGTCTTCTTGCTTCTGTCTCGCGTAGACAATGACGACAATAATATTTGCCATTGCTTTTTTTAAAATATGCAAACTCGATTGTTAATTCGCCATGCTTAGAGCATGTCTTTACTATTTCACTCATTTCTTACCCTTCTAATTAATCAGAAAGGTATTATAAATAATAATTGATCTGGTTACAACTATGGTCGCCATCCATGACCTACGGCCTCCACCCGTGACCCAGATTTATATCCCCATAGTTAAACCCGACTTGATCACCACTCTGTAAAATACTTAGCTTTTTAAGCGATAAATCAGGCGGTTCTTCAAACATCAATTTGCGTTCATATTTCTGTAATATTTTCGCGGATTCAGTATTAAACATTATCCCATATTCCGAACACATCATGCTTGCAAGAGCATATCTTAAGTATTCCAAATATGAGCGGTCATAGCCCTGATTGCTTGATTCTGGAAAAGTAAATGCTGACACGTTTGCTGTTGCAATAGGAGCCGTGCCGCCAACTGGTGGTGGTGTTATCGTAATCGTTGCACTGCCAGTAGTATAAAAGCTTCCTGGTGAAACAAGATTAATTGCAGTTATAACGCCATTACTTACACTCGCGACAGCCGTTGCATTATCACCTGTAGCAGAACCTGTTATGGTAACAGTTGGTACAGAGGTATAACCGCTTCCACCATAAGACAATGCAAAACTAGAAATATATCCAGAAGATATTCCTGTGAAAGCGTTGGTCAAATCAGTTGAAAGGTTTACATCGGTTAGAAAAACTTTGCCCATCATCTTAAGTGGGTAGTTTTGATCTGGCTTGAAATAAAGAGCTAGATTACCACCGCCTTGTCCACGATTATAATTCCAGCTGAAAGGTAGTGTCGATATATTATCGACTCGCGCAGAGCCATAATAATTGGTTCTGCTAACCGTTTCCATTGGATACCTAACAACGCCCAAATTAAATGTCATGGATTCAAGAGCGGCTATGTTAGGAAGAAAATAATATTCTTGATTGGGAATTGCGGTTATTGAAAAATATGTCCAGTAAGGAATTAAGTCTGTTTCAATCTGTTTAAAGTCCAACAAATTGTTAAGCATTTGTAGACCGTCATTTATCTGATCACCAGTTGGGATTTGTAAATTTCGAGCTACAATGCCTGAAAGATACCAGGAGCGAGTTACTAGGTCTTGAGCTGTGTAAGCCATAATTCACTCCTGGTTGAGATTATACTAGAGCTGGGTAAGCAGTGTTAGACACGCCTGTCCATGTAACAACTGATACTGATACGGCATCACTTCCTGATGTAACCAAGTAATCAATCTCAGGTTTAGACGAACCTACACCCGCAATCATTACTAGATATTGCGATTGAGCAATACCAGCAGCAATACCTGTTATCGTCCAGTAAGCACCACTTGTTTGTCCTGTAGGTCTGAAAGTAACAACGTCCCCAGCAGCAGCGGGAATAAAAGTAACCAACAGCGTTACAATTACGTTGGGTAGTGTTGTTGTTGGAACAGCACTACTTGCTGTTAAGTCAATCGCTGTAAATGTTGTTGCAGTACCACCAGACAAAACAGAAATTGGAGGCTGATTGATATATTCAAGCGCACCAACCATGTTTTGTGGTTTGTGGGTTGCATAGACAAAGTGACTAGAGCCATCAGTTTCAATAAAGCCAATTAGACGATATGAATCGTAACCTAATGGCATTAAAGGCAACGGATTGCTTGTTAATGTCATGATACCAGCAACAGGATTATATCCTCTTGAGTCACCAATCAAATAAACAGCATATTGAAGACTAGCACCCAAGCTACCCGCATCTAAACCACCAGCACCGTTAATTGCTGAGTTGATTAAAAGACCTGGAATATACCCATCAAATTGTGTTGCAGGCAATGTTACTGCTTGTAGATTTTGGTAACCTACTTCCATATCTATCGCATTACCAGCATCACGACACATGCCGGGGGCAATGCCAAGGACTGTTGTCGATGCAACGGATATATTTAAACCTACGATATAAAGCGAAGGTAGTAAATAAATTGGATCGTTTTGAATTGCACTCATTTTAATTTCCTCAAATAAGTAGATGTTGGCGGGTTTCCCCGCCGCCTAAATTAACCTTGTGACAATGGTATCATATAGCGCATTGTGTACTCGGGAACGAGCACAGAGCCATGAACTTCGTCATAGATCATACCGGTTTGGTTTTGACCGAACAGAGAGCCGTATGTCAAACGCAATGAGCAACCAGTGTCTTCATCATACTCGTTAGCTGTGTCGTATGGTGATTGTTCAGGCAATTGAGGCATTGCAAGATAGAATGCTTCACCACCCAAAATACCGCCGCAACGATGGCTTGGGAAAGTTAAAAGCTGCATTCCAGCTGCAATTGGATTATTCAAGTTTTGTGTATTACCACCAGCCCAATTCAATGCAGGTGTGATTGTTAAGGTCACATTTCCTGAGCTATTAGCAGCAGCATTTGCTGTAGCACGGAATTGCACAGGATTAGCCGAAGGGAAATGACCAATAAACGTCAAATAACGCATATTTGGTTGCCCAGAAACACCGTCAGCAAACTGGAACATATCGCCAGAAAACACGGCATTGGCGTCACTTACACTGGCCCCTGAAACCGTAATTTGCGTTACGTTTTGACCTGAGGGATCGTTAACACTAACAACCGTCAATGTTTGTGCATTCACACCAGTGTTACCAGATACATGAATTGGCATCAAGTTTGATTGATAGTATTTAACTAATGGAGTACCGAAGTCCCCAATCTCCCAACTCATAGCGATATCATCGTTACGATGTGGTACGAATTGGTTCAAGCCGTTACCAACGATTGCAGGTACAACGGTATCAGGCAAATAAACCCCGATTCCTTCAGCAACTGAACCATAGTTCTTGAAGAACATGATTGATTGAGCCAATTGTTGATAAGAAGTAAGCGCAGTTGAACCGTTACCGAAGAATCTATAAGGGCCAGAGAAAGTATTTAACGTGCCACCTGGAAGCTGTGATTTAACAGCAGAAGCCCAGTTTAATGCTAAATTTCCTTCAACTTGAGTAGCCAATTCAGCAATGAATGACTTACCAAACACACGCATGTAATCTTCTTCACCTTTTTCTAAGTTGAAGATACGTTGTTGTGAAGTAACTGCGAATGAACTGTTGTTCGCTTGGTCGGCTACCAATTGCAATACACGTTGATCAGCTGCTTGAAAAGATGCAACCAAACCTTGTGTAGTAACAGCACGTGGAGGCAAATCAAATGTAACCGTAGAACCAAGGTTAGCTTGAATTTTGTCAAACTCTTTAAATTTAGTGTTAGCTGTACTTATATGACAACATAAGTTTTGTAGAAGAGCAAGACCAGACCGTTGATAGGTTTGGACTTGTTGTAAAATATTTGTAGGAAAAACTGCCATGATTGTGCTCCAAACTAGGATTGTGAAAATAGTTCGGAATACAGGAAGGCTTATCCTTTATATTTAGCCTTTAAATCTCGCATAGACAACGCGCTACCTGCTTCCGTTCCGACGTTAGAAGGGCGTTGTTGACTTAGTGGTGCATTAGGGGTTCTAGTTCTGCCAGCAGCTTCATTATCTTTTATCGAATCCGCTAAACGCTTGGCTTGTACCATCGCATCGCGTGGACTCATATAAGATAATTGTTCTAACTGCGCCATCTTGAGCCTGTCTTTTCCCAACTCATACAATACATCAGATGAGTTATCAATATGTTCGGCTAAAAGCTGAACCACATTGGGGAATCTTGAAAGCTCAATGTCACCAGTAACTTTTTCAAAGTCTTCGTACTTGTCTTTACCAGTAGCAATTTTATCCCAAAAGTTTTTAACGATACGCTGCGCGTTATCTTGCTCAGATCTACTTTGCCATTCAGACTTCTCTTGGTCTCGTATTTTCTGGGCTTCTTCGGCTGCAATACGTCGAAGATCTGATTCTGGCATATTTTGATTAGCAGGTTGTGAGCCATACTTTTCAGCTGCATATTGAGGTTGTTCGTTATAGAGTCTTTCTCTCTTTTGTGATTCCTCATGCTTTACACGCTTAATCAAATCATTAACTTCTGATTGCTTAAAAGTACGCTCTTGTTGAACTGATTCAACAGGCGCATTTACTGGCGCAGATGTTTCCGCGCTTTGACCTAAAACTTCACCTTCCATCTAAACACTCTCCAGCTATTAAGCCCCGCTACGGTAAACGCCTCACGTTCGCATGAGTCTCGGATTATTAACCCCATCACGGTTAAATGCCTCGCTATTCGTCACGAGTCTACGTATTCTGGTTAACCTTTACAAAATTAGTATACATGAAACAAATTTAAAGTAAAACCCGCGCTAATTGTATAGCGCGGGTTTTTAATTATTAGCCATAACTTCCAGAAGTTAATTGCGCAGAAATTTTATTTCCATTTGGAAGAACTAACACCAAATAACTTGTTTGTTTTGCGGTATCTAACAAACTTAATACGCATGCACCAGAAGCGCTTGACATACATGATATTTGGGTTGTTATAGCAGCGCTATTATTTAAACTTAAACCGCCTGAAGCAACTGAAAACCCTGTGCTTGCAGCGGACGCAAGTGTTAATCCGTCAGCAGTAGATGAGGCATATACTTTAAATGCAAGGCTTCTTGCAAGGTTAGTTCCAGATCCATCTTTTAATTGAATGGTTATGGTCGCAGTATTACTAGCGCCGGCAGCAGCTGTTATTGTGCAAGAGCCAGGATCAACTAATGGAACAGGAGTCGCGCCAGTACTAATTTTAGTAATCGTGGCAGTTGCACCAGTTCCAGTATCCAATAAGAAATTAGCAGTTGAAGCACCTGGATCAGGTATTGATACAACAGATGCTTGACCCATTGCAGCATTACTTATAGTTGTAGCAGTATTTCCAGAGTTAGCAACTGCAACTACTTTCAATGATCCTTTAGCAGCTGTTCCAGGAAAACTTGCTAATGTACCAGCCGTACCAGACAAGCCAGCTTGAATGTTTCCACCATTGATAGCAGTTGCAGCATCTTCGCTAAGACCCCCTGATACGTTAGTATAGGTAGCAATGTGATTGGCTGTAGTTGGCAACGTTACTTCGCCTGCTGAACCTTCTAAAGCAAGTGTAATTACACCATTGCTAATTGATACGGAAAAAACACCATAAGTACCGATTTGAGTCGCAAGATTAAATGAATATAAACATTGAATAACATCAGTTGCAGCGACTGGATTAGACTCAAGGCTTACTTGATTCAAATAACCAGCTGTTGTAACGGTTGCCAAATTATCGCCTGTAACCATGAATTTTGGATTAGGTAAAACACCAACCATGCCGGGCACTTGGGTTGGAAGTTGGAATATATTTGCTGACATGATTAGTCGTCCTTTTGTTATGCTTTACGTGGAGTTAATGAACCACCAGAGCGTTTCCAGTTAGATTCGCTACAACCTTTCATGCCCATTTTGCCATGATGTCCTTCAACGTCGTTGCGATCTTCTTTTCGTTGCAATACGCGCTCTATACCTTTTTGACGCGTACTGTGAACCATTCTGTTATCTATCATTTCATGTTTCATCGCTTAACTCCTGTTTAGGTTTGTCGTGTAAAATCATCCATTTTTCAATGCGTTCTATACGCTCATGAATGATAGTTAGAGCCTCGGCCATTGCTTTTGCCATTTCGTCTAAAGTATCTTTTACATTCATTTCTTCATACATCCTTTTTTAACTTCTTTTTTTAACATTTTCATGTCTTCTTTTTTATCCATGTGCTTTTCTTTCTTTTTCTCTTTTTTCATTTCTTTAGCCATGATTATTTCCCTATAATGTAATAATACCTTTATGTAATTTCTTGTGACACATACAGCATAGCACTGCAATATTATCTAGTTCATTGTTTAACGGATCATTGTCTTTGTGATGCAAGTCTAAACAAAAATCATATTCGGAATAGTTGCATACATCACACACTTTATCTTTATGCAAAAAAACATATTTTCTTAAACCACGACTACTATGTGATCCTCTTTTAAGCTTTGTTAACGATCGACTCAAAGCTCTGCGTTCTACAGCATTAAGTCGATTAACATTCCGGCAATTATGCGAGCAAAACTTTTTTCGATAATCTCGCCGAGAAGGTGAAGTTTCTACTTCTTTCCAACAAGTGACGCAATTAAAAATGTATTTATCATATTGTTTATGATTCTGACATTCTAAACTGCAAAACTTGGCTGTATCTTTCCTATATAGAGGCACATAAAATTCTTTATTACATGCCTTACATTCTAAAACCACACCGTTTCTTTTCTTCATAATGAAACTCTATTGCTTGCGCTTGTTTCATTATATCACTTTTTCTTTTTATTTCTAGCTTCTGAGTAGGCTATTGCTACAGCTTGAGATTGCTTCTTTCCAGCTTCCATTTCACGTTTAACGTTAGTTGAAAAACCTTTTTTGGTCTTGGCCTTAGGGCCTTTGATTAATGGCATTATGACTTCCTCTTATTATCATACACTTCACTATAAAATTTTCTACGTTCAGCAGGACATTTAATATCATTGCTGTGATCACGTACAACGCGACCCATTGCTTTTTCATCTAGCTTGTAATGTTTCATAAGTTCGCTTGGTTTTTCGTTACAAATATCATTCCACGTTGGTTTTGCCATGTCTTGCCTCCTTTTCGCTTTTATGAATTTCATGTATCAACTTCATATGATCATGTTCGTGCCTATGATGCATATCTAATTCTTTAATGCGTAAATCTGTCTGTTTCGCGAACTTCTCGGTCATAGCCTTCACAAGGCCAACGCTAGAACTTGTCTCGTTCATCTTCACCTGTGCATGAACCTTAAGTTTTTCAGCTTCAATCTTTTGCATATCAACTTCAAATTGAGCCTGATTCTTCTCGGCTTCCATTTTCAGTTTTTCCATATCAACATGCATTTTCATCATGACAGGATTGTTTTGTTGTTCTTGTTGCTGGGCTTGCATGGCTGCTTGTTTCATTTTCTCTTGTTCTTGCTGGAATTCATCAACAGATTGTTTCAATTGCTCAACGCCACGACCTTCAACGTTATCAAGGACGAAGTTAATGCCTTTAGTACCAATGAACTCTGCCACTTGCGGACTCATTTGCATGACTTCTTTAATCATGCCGATAGTACGAGCTTTTTGTACTTGGAAGCTTGCTCCAGCTTTGACCACAACATTTAATGCATCCGTATCAAAGTCAAAAGGTAGGCCCTGATCTTGATTAATCTTTACAAAGTTGCGTTTTCCCTCTTCGTCCATAATCGGAATGGTACGAGGTGTAGTATAATACTTAGGAAGAAGGTCAACATAAATCTGAGACGCTCGTTGAAGACCTTGCATAAATCCCACGACATAAGGCATAGCCGCTGAGTTAGACTGAGTGGCGCCCTCCACAATTGCAACGCCAGATAACTGGTTATTATTAATACCGAGACTAGCATCATAACTTCCCAAGATTTGCTCCATGAGGCTGTCCGCGCCCGTAAAGGCTTGAACTATTTCAGGAGGTGCTGGAACACGTTGAACTTCACGAATTGGATTAGGTATTGCTTGATCAGGATTTTCTTCGTAAAACGCATTAAACACGTAGTTACTAGCTTTTTGTACATCTTTGTAAGCTTCTAACCAGCCTTCTTCTTTTGGAAGTGCCTCTTTAGCGACCATAACTTTGTGCTGTACTTGATTTTCAATTTCATTTGCCAGAGCAATTCCTGCAAAGTTTTTAAGCCTTTGTGCACCTTTTGCGTGATAAACATAAGGCAAGCACACTTGTTTAATATTTCCATTTTTTGGAGTGCGAACCATAGAAGAAGAACCGTCGACAAAAACCAAAGGCAACATATCATAATCAGTTTCCTCATATTCTAATACCTGGTTTTCTATGACTCGATAGCGAACTATTTTGTCAATCATGGTTTTGCGAGGCTTGCCAATTAATGATGGAGGCNCTGTTATATCATTCCATTCTGANACCATCTTATTATATTCTTCTTTAGTCATGACTTTGCCGTCACGNACTTGNACGATAGTTTTTTCTGTTTTTTTCTTTTCGTAGTAATCGGCAACTAAAAGTATTTCAGAGTTATCATTGATATATGACCATTGGAAACCAGCAAAGTTTCTTTTGAATGAAACAGTCGCTAGTGAAACATCAGGATATTCGGCCTCGAATTCTTCCTTGCTTTTNGGGAAAAGNTCAGCGCAAAACATGCCATCGCCCTTGTGTGGGAAACGTGCGAGTTTATCGAATACACACAAAGTAGGTTCGGCTCGATCGAATTTTATGACTTGATCCATAGACATAGAAGAAGCGTAGTCCGTGTAAACTTTTAACACACTAAATCCGCCTACCAATAAGTCTTTCATTACATTGTAACGGGTATGATGATTATCGATATCAAGCAGAACGTGACGAAGATGTTGTTCAACTACTTTCAGTGTAATGACATCAACCTTATCTTGATCGTCAGCCGTTACCATGATATCCGGCTCTTGCTTGCTGAATTCACCGAGTAATCTAGCTACACGGCTGGCCAATGTATTGAATTCTAATTGCGGTCTACCCATGGTCTGTAACAATGTGACTTCGTCGCCTGTAAGATTGGACTCACAAACGAATCTTGTGAATTCGTTGTATCTATCGAAGTTTTCTTTGAAGTAATCGTGGGCTTGGCGAACAGACGCTTTTATGCGAGGTAATGCGGATTGATAACGGTCGGCGACTGGCTTCACTGCGTATGCCCTCAACGTTTGTATGCAGAATCCCGTAGTTTACCGACTTTATTATGTTGATGGGTGAGACTACGAGCTATTTGATTATAATCTGTTTTATTAAGTGTAGTGTGAATTAAAGTTTTGTCAATAAGAGCCATCTTGATAGCGTCTGCGGCTGTATCGCAAACATCATCGAATTTATGTGTATCATTTGCTGTAATTTTAGTCATATGTTTGATGCACATATCAACATGTCTTGCACCAGCTGTGAAGGATATTTTTCGAGCAGCGACATGAGGCTGACACTGTAAGAATCGTGCGGTTTTGCTACCAGATGAACGATTGCGTTCAATGTCTCTAACTTGAATACCGCGCATTTCCTTAATGACTGATAATAGTGTCACGCCTGTTGATTTCTTTTCAATTGCTGCGAGCAATGGCGGTACTTTGTGAATCATGCAGTCTTGCCAAAAGTCTAAGAATGCATCACGCAAGTCTTTTGGTTCTATTCGAAGTTCAGCGCAATCTATCCAATGCAATCCATATTCGCCGGTCTTTCTACCCATGGTTTCAATCTCGTACACACCCCAAAAACTAAACACTGTGGCATCGTTGTAAGATTTATCGGTTTCCGCAGTATCAGCAGTGATAAATGTTTGCAATATTTGAGGCTCGAAGTCGAGTAAAGCAAACCATTCAGGTTTGAATAATGCGCCACCTGCTGGCACAGGCTCTTGTTGCATTTGGCTTGAGAATACATAAGGATCTCTCTCCTGTTTGATTCGCAACATTTCAAGCGGAAAGGCCTCTGGATAAAGTGCATTTCCCGCTTCGTCGATAGATTGAAGCTTAACATGTTCCCATTCGTACCCATCATCACCGGACAATAAATAAGCTGATAAATCTGCTTCATGAACACGTTGGCCTATAGAAACAAATGGCACATTAATACCACGTGCGCGTTGTTGTATTGTTTCTCGATAGTTACTAATAATAGAATTTCTAATAGTTTCTGAATGTGCTTCATCAACTTTTAACATGTCATCTAGTATTACAGCACCCGAAAATCTATCAAGTCCTGGCAGACCTCCGTCCGTACCGACGATGCTTCCGCTAGATCCAAAGGCAGCGACTGCGCCACCAGCTGTAGTTTGAAAGAACTCCTTTCCTCTTGAGTCATGTCGAATAGCAACATCAAACAAATATCTATAATGCGCCAATGATATTACGCGCTTAATGGTCTCAGTGTGTTTAGCAGCGAGAGAAGATGAATAACTTATATATAGATATTTTGAATCAGGATAACTTGCAAGAGTCCAAGCAACCCACATAATCATCATTGTGCTTTTTCCATGCCCAGGAGGTACTGAAATAACTAAGCGATTACTTGGTATCTCCATCCGGGCAACTCTTGTCAATGCACGACATATCGTGATTATATGCGGCTCTCTACCTGCTGGCTTAGAGATTATTAATTCACGCCCTGTAAGTAACGGATAAAANGTTTTAGTAAATTCAAGAAGTGAACCTTTAAGAATTGCGGCAAGTTGTTCCTTTTCTAAATCAATACTCACTCTTAGCCTTTTCAGCAAGTTTAGCGCGAAGTTCAGCCAGTTCAGCTTTCAATTGCTCATTCTCGGATGTNGTTTGTTCAATGATCTGTTTATCGCCATATATTTTAGGAGCCAAACGAGCAGCCGTCCATTTACGATTATTAATCTTCGCAATAAGCAAACTAGCGGAAGGCGGATCTATTCTTTCCTGGCCTTTGTCGTCAACAATATAACGTATACCACAATCGATCATACCGTCTATATCTTCGACAAGAAGTTGTGATTGAAACGATTTGGCCTCTAAATACCAAGCCGAAAATTGAGGATATTGGTGACGCCAAGCCTTTATTGTTGAAGGTTCTGGCATATCATTATAAAGAGTTACTAAGGTTTCTAGACCTACAGGATTGGTTGCGACTCTCGAGCAAATAAGTTTAGCTAAATCATCAGTATATTTAGTAGGTCGACCAGCTGCCATTGACGCACCTATATTTTTGCATACTCTTCATCAAATATCTTCACCGCATCATCGCGGGAGATATCTTCCGAAGCCATTATTTTAGCAATCGATTCTTTATAGCTTTTTCTACGTCTATCGATTACCACCTGTGTCGGCTTAACACTGTCAACCGGCTTATCATATATTTTGCCAAGACCATCACACAAAGGACAGTCCTTCATCATAAAACCACCACCAAATATTTCACCTGAGCCGATACAGGTTGGACAACGGCGCGAATCAGACGATGCCATATTTAGCCTTAATCTCGTCCAGCCATATACGCGTATCGTCTAAACGTTTGCGTAAATCCTGTAAATATTGCTCTAAGCTGATCATAGTTATCCACAAATTCTGTGGATAAGAATATGTTATCCACAATCAATAGATTAAATATAGCTATTAATAAAAATAATGTCAATTAAGTGTTGACATGCCAAGTAGTTGGCGTATAATAACAGCCATACCGAAGCGCAGGGCTNAGGTGAATAAAACTAGGATGGAAAATGAGAGAGCATGACGGNATAAAATACAAAATAGAGCCAANNGAAGTAGAAATAGCAACCGGACATGACGCGGAACACTGCGAAACAAAATGTGGTTACAGCTACTATATCGCAGACTATGATCACGACTCTGCTGAATGGTACGAAACCGAATCTGAGGCAGTCATCGCAGCGGAAGATATGATCGGGCGATTGGATAGTGAGCGTGAAGGATGAATAAACAACAAATCCTGGACAAAATAGAATCGCTAGAGCTAACTCTGGCTGAGCTATCATTGACACTTTACACCATCCGAAAGGAAATTGAAGAAGGATTAACCGAATGAATTCAGAATTATTGGAATATTTACTTATTGTAGAAATGAAAATATTGGCATTATTGCAAGACGTTCGCAATATTAAATCGCGTTTTGAGGTTCCGCAAACGCCACGTTTAGCTAACAATCAAGCACCCACGTTTTTTGAAACATTGGCTAGTGAAGACGTGCGGCACAATAATCAGCCAAGGAATGGATAATGCTTATTCTTCAACGCAATCGCACAGAATCCGTAATGATTGGCGATGATATAATGGTAACTGTAACCGAGGTAGATTTGGTTACGGGACAGGTGAAGCTGGGATTTAGGGCACCTCCCGAAATAATTATTGATCGTGAAGANGTTTANTATAGACGTAAATCAGGTTGGAAATTACCTAAGCATTTAGACGAGGATGATATAAAATGCCTTCAAAAATACAATATGACATTGTCACCCAGCAATGCAACGCAATGACAGAACTCGGTTATCCGACAAGGATTCGCATGTCAACGTCGCCAAACAAGCCCGACCCTATAATCTTGGTTGATGGTTTCACAAAAAGCTGGCGATTTACCGATCCAGATTGGGAAGTAGTAAGCCGCCAGTTAGCAACACTTTACATAACATTAAAAAAGAGGAAACAATGCTAAGACGTACTGAAAGATTACCAACGCGAGCAAGCGGCAATGATTTACCGTTTTTCAAAGAATACCAGGATGAAGTATTTTACAAACTAGACATAGAGCATGTAATATCGCATCCATGTACACCACGTAGCAAAGAGTCCACCGAGAAAGACGAACTGGCTTCCAAAGCGTCTGGCCCGCGATAAGGGCTACCTCATCAAAAGAAGGCAACCAGAGAACAACGCGCGGAGGAAGAAGCCGCGACATGCTGGATGGTTGCCAATACATCNTNGAAACGCCATAACGTTCCCGATACTACATCCACGACATAGTGGATAAGCTATATGGCGCGGTGCCCCAGCGTTACAACGGATGCTTATAGCGAGCCTACCGTATCCAGGGAAGTTATTGGTCATCGCTTTCAGCACTTCCACTACTAGCCATTTCTGGCATCGTCACCGCATATACTCTAAAACCGATTTTAAAGCACCTACACGCAACGCAAAATTAAACAAGCCACCTACGCATTACCAACAACCTTAACATTCTTTGCTTCCATTCCTTTTGCGCCCTTAACGGAATCAAAAGTAACTTTGTCGCCTTCATTTAAAGATTTAAATCCGTCACAAACGATAGCGGAATAGTGACAAAAATTGTCTGCGCTGCCGTCATCGGGCTTAATAAATCCAAAACCTTTTTCTGAAAACCATTTAACTGTGCCCGTTGCCATGCTTAACCTCTTCTACTTTTGGAGTAACCGAATGTGAAACCGTAGTGCTTTTGTCATTCGATGAAAAGAAGAATCTACACCAATTGCTACCCGAACAGCAACATCCTTCGGCTTCGACTTTGACTGTGTGTTCAATCTTGGTTTCTTCGTTCATGATGTTCCCTTAGCCAGCTATTGGCAGCAAAGCGACCGGAGTTCATACGTTTCAATTCATTATCGCACGATTGCAGGTTGNTTATCCAGATATNGGCGTACTGAGATAGTACGCCCTTATGGTCTTGTCTTGGCAGTCGTAACAACTGCGNNTTGATGAATTTGATGTCGTCGCGTAGGAGTTTGATGCCTAGCGACGAGCAGTGGGATTGAAAGGTCAATCAGGCTTCTTCCAAAAACTAAATTTCCATTCATGATCTGGATCTGGAACAAAAACCATACTTGATGAGATTACATCTCCCGTTTCTGTGGAATATCCTTCAGAAGTAACAACCCAACCACCAATAACTTTAGCTCTTAAAGTATCTGAGGATACTCTTTCCCATTTAAATTCAATAACACTCATCTTCAACATCTCCTAATTAATAAATCTTACAGTCTAAATTATCCCAGCAACTAAAAATCCAGTCATTAAAAATTGCATAACCGTTTTTTATTGCGTGTTTTATTGCTAATGGCAAAAATTCATCGTAAATCTCATTATCATTCACAACTTTCACTAAAAAATTAAAATTTAATCTTGGGTTTCTTATATACAAATAAATCATTTTACTAACTCCTTGTAAAACTTTTTATATTGCGAGGTGGACATCTATTTTTAGTCCACCTTTCAACAAGTCTCTCCCAGCATGGTCTAGGTGGACTTAAGGGGGAGGTGGACACGATTCTTCAGAAGCTGCATTTTCTATAGAATAATTACATCCTTTATTATTAGGTTATTTATATATTTATATATTATATAATATAATTATGTCCACCTAGTCCACCTAGTCCACCTAGACCAATACTAGACTGGTTCTCAGGAGGTGGACTATCAAAAACCATGTCCACCTTAGTCCACCTTAGTCCACCTTATGTCCACCTGAATTAATATTAAAAATTGGCATATTGTAATAAGAGACGCCCTGAAGCATTTTCTTTTCCATTTTTCTTTTTGATAAAATTCTTCCCATTTTAGTGGCTTGAGAAGGATTTATATTTGTATAACCAATTTTTTCTAATACTTGAGATGAATTCATCCAAAGCCTGTCTTTCCATTCCCAATTAAAATAAGCATCGAGTTTTTCTTGAAAAGGATCGATATATTCAAATTCTTTATTTGATTCATTCAACAACTTCATTTCATCTTCAAGCAAAGTCGGTGATTCACCAGCTAACCACATATCATAAACAGCACGCCAAACCTGTTGCATATCTAAACCATGTCGCGTTTTTATAGGCTCAGTGATTGATATTGTCCACCAACGACGATTGCCGGTAGTGTCCACTAAAAACTTTTCATCATTGACTGTAGCGGCGTAGACTGTGCGTCTTGTCATCTGACTATTTCTAACGGCATGTGGCCGACGAACATCATCGACATCGTTTGTGATATGGGATTTTAAGCGAGCAATATCAGCTTTACGAAAGGTTGCATCTAATTCACCGAGTTCAGCAATCCAGTAAGCAGATAATGTAAAAATATCATCTTTCTTTGATGGATCTAAAGATGTTCCACCTTTAATTGCTTTTAGCTCATTCGGCACTAAAGACATAATAAAACTAGATTTGTGAGTTCCTGGTTCGCCTTGAATTACCAAAACGCCTTGCGAGCAAAAATCAGAATCATTAAACAACGCAGTAATTGCAGAAACCATCCAACGTTTAATTAAAATATAAGACAAAACGTTATTTGTAGTCTGAACACATTTAAGAAAGTCATCGAATATATTTTTTTGATTAAGTGGTTTGCTTAAAACCCAGTCACGCACCGGATGAAATGGATTTGACCAAGCTATAGCATCAAGATGTTTATCAATTCTTCTAATATTTAAATCATTTTTAACGGCTAAATCTGTTATATAGTTTAAAGCTGCGTTTTCAGATTCTTCTCCATAGAATTTAATTCCAGGCACTTCAATAGTTCTGATTCGTTTCATCATATTCCATGAATTTTTTATTCTGAAGTGTTTAAGAAGTGCTTTGTAATTATCTGCGGTATCAAGAGGTCTTGGTTTAGTATGGTTTGATAAATCAGGATAGGTTAATTCCGTTTCTGTCTGCATGTCTATCAACTGCATGATCTCATCGTATGTGATCCCCTCGGCTTCTCCGTCTGCTAAATCCCATGTTGGATTTTTAGTTTCAAGATATCGTATATCAATAGAGCGAACAGATTTTGCAATTGGTTTTAGTTTGGAAAGAGCCACCTTCATTGCTTTAAATCCTGGATCATCATTGTCAGGCCACAGAATGACATCACGGTCTTTTAAATATGAATAATCAACTAGATTTGCTGCATTGCTTCCACCATGCCAGCAAGTTGCAACCCANTCAGGCATTAATCTTTGTGCGGCTTCTGCTGCTTTTTCACCTTCAACTAAAATTACTCTTGCTTGCGGTCGTTCAAGCAATTCTGGTATGTGATACAAAGGTTTTGGATGCTCATCAATTCCTTTTTTATGCCAGCTTTTAGAGCCGTCTTTGAATAGCCTATAAGTACATGGTGGTGTTAAACGTCTTGAACCATCTGGATTGTTGTACCTGAAAACGTACAACAGAACTTGATTGTTTTCATTTCTGTAGCAGAATTCCATTGCGCGATTATCTTCTGCTGGAGTTCCTGCATCTGCTGGAGCCGGGTAAATTACTATACCTTCATCTTTTTCTGGTTTATTTGATTTTGGTATCGGCATTGAATGAGCGTAAATTTGTGATAACTCATCATAAGCTTGGCTTTGTGAGCATCCTTTAATGTAGGCATAAAGACTTATCATGTCATTACCTCCATCCCCATCTCCTGCAAACTCCTTCCATACTCCTGTGTTAAGGTTCACTGAAAAAGAACCAGGCTTTGAATCTTGTCTTGTAGGATTTAGCGAAACCCATTCATTATTTTTCTTTTTCCCATCAGGTAAATATTTCATAACAAACATATTTATCGGTAATTTACTATTTAGCTGCTCAAAATTTCTCTCTTGTGTTATACTCATTGCTGTGTTTCCTTGTTTAGATTCATAAAATGCCCGTTTTCCGGACGGGCGTTCCCTTTTAAAGCTTCAATGCGTTTAATATCCATAGCTATCCTTACAAATTCCTGGTGATATTGATCCCCCATTTTAGGCGCGAAGCGCATTGACATTTCAAGTAATAAATTTTGCATGTGACGAATCCTTCCGTTGATACGAAATTAATAAAAAGTGTTGCATGGATTTGTAGCTGTGATAAAATATGAAGCATATATAGCCCTCACTACAGGGTTGTATTGCCGAAGTGCATCGCACAACGGCTGGAAGGTATTGACGTACCAACCAGCCGTCATTCTAACTAATCTTTGATCTAATTTCCAGTCATTAATACAGATTGTTAATCATGAAACTGACGACAAACATGACATCTATCATGCGATGGACATCCGCAGCCAGGGCATTCGTCGTCGTCATCATCCTGCAAATCATGAATCAATTCGCAAATCATGCCATAAGGAACATGCGCTGATTCAGCGGATAGCATTGCGCCCTTTATTTCTGATAGCTTTAGTAGCGTTTCAAACTTTGTCATTTTCCTCTCCGTTAGCTAGAACAAACCCTTTCGTCGGCATAAGATTAACAAATCCATCACTATGCCATGTAACCCACATACGATCGTCGCCATGTATCTCATTGACCGTACAAAGGGCTTTATCGCCGTTTTTGAAGACCCAGTAGACTAGGTCTTTTGGTTTGAAGTCAGTCATTCCACTACCCTCAATGAAACACCATAAAACACCATGATATTTACTTCAGTAGGTGTATGCATAAAACTATCATTTAATTTTCTAACCAACAGAAACATTTCAAATGGTGTGAGCATCATTGGGTAATCTTTTAATAACTTCTCAAGTCCAGCCCTGTAAAAAATTTCAGAATACGTGATTATTTTTTGGATTACTTCATCGGCCGTTATATCACTCATCTTCCCCATGCTCCAAATAATGCAAAATATCCTCAACAGCCTCTTTGTAACCCTTATTCCATGGTGGTAGTTCGCCATGCTCTTCTTTAAGCTGATTCTGGTTTGTTAGCATGAATATTAGTTTTGCGTGTAGGGTTGATAGGTTAATCATTCAACAACACCTCCCACAATCTACGCACTCTTGGCAAAGAAAACCATTTTGTTTATTCTCATGCTCACAATAGTTGTCGATCATGGATTGGATTTTGTCTTTTACATGCTCTAATTCAATCGGTGGGCATCCATGATGTAATTCATAACATGCTGCGTTATAAATGTTAATTAGCTCTTCTTTCGTGAAATCATTCATCTGTAGAATCCTCCTTAATTACCGTTTTAACTAAAAACATTGGGCGACAACAATAATCACAAAACGGTTGCTCTAAACTTGAATCAGGATTAATACATTCAACTTTTAAATGACATTTCATACATTCGAATATTAATTTAATCATCTGTAAAATCCTCCGCTATCCCCATTGTTGCGCCATTCATCGATAAATCTCCTCACTAGCCTTCCCAGTATGCACAATCCTCGTCTTTAAGTGATTCAAGCAAGCCATCTTAGGCGACCACCTCATCGATGCTAAAAATGAGCCTTCTTCATCGACGTGGGCGCATCTGTCCATCTCGATTCTGATTGATGCGTAGTCCGTATCTTGGATTGGCTCATGGTCGTTGAATGGATTGTCTCCGCAGCCTGTTAGGGACAATGCCAAGCAGGTTATTAGTAGTTTATTCATCAATTTTATCCATTATTTTTTCACCATTCTATATCGTGCGCTTTTGTCGTCGCTGCTTATCAAATCCCATTTACCGCAAATCATCTCGCCATTATCGCCAAGATAGTAAACCGAATTGTTGCATTTGATATCACTTAATATTATTTTATTTGATGCTGATTTAATCTCAATTTCAACGCCTAATGAAGCGACCCCGGGTAAGTATGTTATTGTGCTCATATTTCCAACCCCCTCTCCTTCACATGCAACAAAGCTCTAGTTCCCATTATTTAACCCCCTTCTCAGTTATTCCCATCACTCCACATCCTTCATACTATCTTCATAGTATCTTCATAATCTTCAAAGCTTTCATAACAACGAACCCATTTAACTTCACGCTTATATGCAAGCTTAAATTCCATAATAGAACCGTCCCTAAATGTAAAAAATGGATAGTCGTGTACATCTTGCCATGCATGTACGGAACTCTTCTCGCCCGTCATTACCGCATTCACAAACGCTTGCGTCGCGTCTAATGAATCTCTCTCTATATCTCTTGCTATACTCATTGTGCATTCTCCAAAGATTATTATTCTCTACCCAATCTCAAGTAGTGAATGCATATTAATGCTATGTCTTCATGTGTCATTCTTTTCTCCCATGTTTCAAATCAGCTTTAAGGCCGCCGCAGCTCAATATCTCAATCTTCATCTGGCTTTCTATCGGTATAAATCCCCATTCACACCAGTTCTGATAACTACTGTGTGACATCTTGGTTGCTCGGTTAAATGCGTAGCTTGATTTGTAATAACTTTTTAGTTCGTCAATTGTCATTCTTATTACCTCCTATGCAAATATTATATGCCAAACAGTTGACAGGCGCAAGAGGGAGTGTTAAAGTTATGGTTCGTCAATAAAGACGCTAACGGAGAGAAATAAATGTTAAGAGAAGATGCAATTATAGAAACAGCTCAGGTTCTTGAAAGACTTGCTTACGAAATCGCGGATTTAAGCAGGGTAAAAGAGGAGCTTGAGAAACACATGGCTGCTTTGCTAGAACATCCTGACAATGGACAGAAAAGCTACATTGAGGGTCGGTTCAAGATCACGTGCAAGACGGGATATAACTACGTTCTCGACAAAGAGAAGTATGAAATGTTGGGTCGTCATTTGAATAGCTCGATTGACCCGATTACTCGTGTAACTAAATATGAAATCAATAAAAAGATTCTTCGTGAATCCTACGAACATGCGTCTGCGAAAGAGTTGGAAATTCTTAATGAGATAATCTCTAAGCGTCCGGCAAAGTTGAATATACAGATAACTGCTGGAGTTTGAATATGAGATTCTGCACTGTTGAATCCTGCGGTAAAGTTCATCTTGCTTTAGGATATTGTAATACCCACTATATAAGATTCAAGCGTCATAAATCAGTTTTAAAGAAATCTTGCTGCGAGATCCCTATTAAAGAGAGAATTCTTTCAAAAATATATATTGATAATGTTTCTGGGTGCTGGAATTGGACTGGAGCAACAAGAGGTCGTGGATATGGATCTATTACTCATAATAAAAAACGGCTCAAGATTCATCGTGTGTCATATGAAGCATTTGTAGGAGAAATTCCAGATAATTTATTGATTCTTCATAAATGTGACAATAGATTGTGCTGTAATCCAGATCATTTATTCATTGGAACTCAAAAAGATAATATGCATGACATGTTTTCAAAAGGTCGCGCTAAACCCGGGAGAAAGAAATGTCAAACGCAGTCTTAATCTTAGGCGAGTCGGGTGTAGGCAAATCAACCTCAATTAGAACACTTAATCCCGAAGAAACATTTATTGTAAACGTAATTGGAAAGCCATTGCCGTTTCGTGGCGCAAAATCAAAATATCAACCTTTATCTTCTGATGGCTTAACAGGCAACTATTACGCAACGGACGATATCACAACTATCAAGCGTGTTATTAACCTGATTAACAACAAACGAAAAGACATTAAAACGTTAGTTATTGATGACTTCGGCTATACAATCACAAATAGCTTCATGAGAAAGGCCAATCAAAGAGGCTACGATCGATTCATAGAGATTGCCAAAGACATGTTTGATATACTGGACATCGTTTCTAACTTGCGTGAAGACTTATATTGCTTTGTGATGATGCATACAGAAACTGATAGTCAAGGTCGTTCAAAGCCGAAAACTGTTGGTAAAATGATTGATCAATATATATGCATAGAGGGTAAATTTACTAACGTTTTAACCGCCATGGTAAATGATGGTGTCTATCAATTTAGTACAAACTACGATGGCCATAACATGAGTAAAACGCCGCTTGGCTTATTTTCAGATTTATACATAGACAACGACCTGCAATACGTGAAAGAACAGATGACTAAATATTTTAACGAAGATGGAGAAACAGAATGAGTTTTTGGACACTATCAAATAATGAGCTTGCCAAAGGAGATGAAGCGTCAAGTCACGTTGCATCGTTTAAAGTTATTCCAGACGGAACCTGTGCAGTCGCAATGATTAAAGAATTTGTTAATGATAAAGACAAGCAAGGCAATCCGTTCCTTAAAGCTGTCTATAAGCTCGCCGATGGAGAGTTCAAAAACCGTGAAGTTATTCACAAGATTAAGTGCTTTGATTCCAAGGCGAGCATAGCAGACCGCTCAATCAACATGTTAAAGCGCATTTATGATCTTACCGGACAAAAGCCAACTCACAATGACGCTCCAAAAGATTCTGATTTATTGGTATTCAAAGGCAAGATTCTTGGCGTAAAGATAGCTGAATGGAACATGGTCAATAATGACGGCACAATGTCTGAAGGCAACTATATTTCAGAGGTTCACCCTGCTGCTGGGTTTGAGTGCGTTACTGGAGTTAAATCTGAGGTTGTTGGTAGACCGAGCCATCTTGAGACAGCGTTTTCACGTAACGCGGTAAGCGGGCTTCCCAACGATTCGAGCGACATCCCGTTCTGATATTGAACACAAGGAAACAATATGGACATTGAACTACTGGAAAGAACAATACGCAGCAACCTGGTGTCATACGGGTTGCTAGTATATCAAATCGAAGAAATCGTTAAGAACATCACCAATGATGTAGTTAAGCTTATGGTTGAGGATGAACATGACGGAGATTGACGCGCTCATTGCGGGATTTGGCGGCGGTTGCCTTGGAGGTTTTGCTGTCGCCATTGGGATTGTAGTTAATTTGAAACAGATGTATGACAAGAAAATTATGATGCTTAGAATGCAGATTATTGGGTTGCAGGCGATTTCGGGAATTAATGGGGATTCTGATGATTAAATGGTTTGATGCGGATAAGTTTTTGCCTGGCCATGATGCTGGCGATGTATTAATAAGATATCGCCAATCAAAAGAAGAAGTTATTGGTTACGATATAGGGTCCTATGGTGAAAGCAAATGGATATCTATAGCTTGTGAAGAAATTGAAAATGACAAGACTGCGGTCACCCATTGGGCACACATCAACGAGCCTTTTGAATGACCGAAGAAGATGAACGATATCTGGCTGATTTGTTGGAAGAATTGTTTAGAAGGATTGAGATAATTGAAAAAACAATTGAGACCATATCAAGAAGAGATAGTGGCAAAACTCAAGAAAAGACTTAAAGAAGTAACGCATCCATTGCTAGTTACGGCATCGGTCGGCAGTGGTAAAAGTATCGTGATCAGCGAAATTCTATTATGGATTGAACGCTCAGGCTATAGAGCTTTATGTCTTACGCTCAATTCCACATTGATACGCCAGAATGCAGACACGTATAAAGCCCAACAGGGCAGATGCGGAATCTATTGTGCCGGGTTGAATTCCAAAGATACTGATGAATATCCTGTGATATTCGGAAGTCCACAATCCGTGGCTCAAGCCATCCGCAATAAGGATAAAATCAGCTATCAAAAATTCAATCTTATAGTGATCGATGAATGCCACAACGTTTCTTTTCAGCCGGATAATACACTCTATCAACGAATAATTAATCATTTTGGTTCCTTAGCCCAGAGTGAGCGTTATAGCTATCGTGTTCTAGGTTTAACCGGTACGCCTTGGAGAGGTGTTAATTCAATTATAGGACAGGATAAATTCTTCAAAGAGGAAATATGTAACATTTCCACAAGTTGGCTCATTACCAAAGGATACCTAACTAAACCCGTATTCGGCCTACCAGAAGCCCAAGGTTACGACTTCTCGAAGATTAGGGTTAATTCCATGGGCAAGTTTTCGGGCAACGAATTACAGGCTGCATTGCAGGATGGAGAGCGTTTGACGGGGCAGATTGCCAGAGAGCTGCAAGAAGTCATGAAAACACGTAAAGCCGCTTTCATTTTTTGTTGTACGAAGCGTCACTGCGAAGAAACGGCCAGAAGCCTACCATCAGAACAAACCAGAATCATAACTGCTGAAACACCCCATGAAGAACGTCGAGAAATTTTAGAACAAGCCAAGGAACTAAAAGTTCGCTACTTAATAAACGTAAGTGTATTGTTAACGGGCGTAGATTTGCCTATTTATGATACAATCGTGTTTCTTAGACCTACAGAAAGCCTAGTTTTATTTACTCAAGCATTGGGTCGTGGTCTACGATTACATGAAGACAAGACCGAGTGTCTCGTGCTAGATTTTGCTGGTAATCTTGAACGATTCCAAGACGAAGATGACAATATTATAAATGAAGCCCTCCAACCAAAAGAAGAAGACGAGCATGATTACATTATTCCTTGTTTGCAGTGTGCTTCTCTCGGAATTTCAGTTCTCAATAAAGTTAGTGCCAGAAGATGTATCGGAATCCATAATGGCAAACGATGCGATTATTACTTTGAATGGAAGGACTGTCCCCACTGTTCAGCCGCCAATGACCGTACATCGAAGGCGTGCCGTTCCTGTGCCGGAGAGCTTATTGACCCCAATGCCAAACTGAGCCTAAAGCCAGCGGTTGAGCCGAAGGTTGTGTTTGATGTGGTCAACGCAAAATATTGGGTTCAAGAAAAAAACGGGCATCCATCGATAAATGCTATGTACAATACTAAGCAGGGACTGCGAATATATGAAACGTTCGTGATTCGCGATGAGCGAATAAAGAACATCTTTTACGGGATGTGGGTCAAGCACCATTTTCTAAATTCAAGTCAATTCTATCCTGTGCTAATGTCAATTCTTCATGTAAGAAAAATGATAGAATCTCCTGAATTAAGAACGCCTCACCAAATTGAATGTAAATTTGTTAATAATAAATATCAAATTAGTAGGAGATTTTTTCATGAAGAATAGTTTACC
>JGI24890J29729_1000430_pt1 | contig 26907 bp, 31 predicted proteins | sample FreactcultureFD7_FD_29729 | JGI IMG/M metagenome (IMG submission 29729)
GGGAAGAGATCATCAGCGATTCAAGTGAAGGTCGAGATGAGGAGGAAGAAGAGCGAGGACTCACCCTAGCGAGCTTGAAGCTATTGCAGGGAGTTTCTGTGATGTACATTGACTGTTCTAGAGCAAGCAAGAGTAGACAGAGCGAGTGGTTGAAGGAGAAGAGTCACTTCAAAATGCAACTCTTTCGAATCGGTCCTTGACTTCATACACTTCACTTTCGATCTCGCTTTGGCTTCGAGGACATCCTTAGTATCCGTATCGAGTCTGTCTACGACTCGCTCAGCTTCATTTGGCTGCTCCGGGTCTCTTTCGCTCTTTCTTCCTTCTCAAGGCGCCTCAAGTCCCCTACACGACGACAGGATCCCTACCATCTCTGGTGAGTCTATCAAACTACTCCCATCATAACATAGGAGCTAATCCGAAGCGGTTGACAGAAATAGGATACTTAACTTGATTACCGACTTTCGACCTTTCGAACGAATCAAGCCTACAGCTTCGTTGAGACCCCTTTCCCACTTCTGTCAAGATGCTGGACATCTCTATATCGACTGCAGACCCAGGCAGCTTCGGAAGCTGTTGATAGAGGGTCTTATTGTGCGTCGACTTTTTTCGTCAATTCGACTCGCTCCTTTCGCACCTCCTCCCCCTACCCCTGCATATCGGCGACTCTCGACACATACCACATCCACTCTCTCGGCCAGATTCTCGAAGACAACGGAGAACGGCAGAGTTTGGAACTGATTTACGACGGGAAACAAAGTCGGAACGAGGCAGAGAAGAATCACGAAGGATCAAGGTGAAAGTTAGGTCACAGATTGGGAGTATGTACTGGCAAAGAGAGTAAGGGAAAGGTTGAGAGGAGGAGTGAGGCGAGGAGACAGAAGGGGGGAAGCTATCGTCGAGTTCAGAATCTATTCTCGGAACCACTGCCAGCGAAACCATACATTTCCGCTTTACGGCGACTCAAGCTTGCCTGGACCTCGAATCCTGGGTTGACTATAGGTGAGACTAGTTGTGTATCGCGGTGATACTCCTCGAAGCCGCCGCCCTCGGTTTCTCGGAAGAGTCGACTCGAGTTTGCTACGTAATGATACCAAGTATTATCAGCTGTACGACCGGCAACTCGAGCAATGAGCGGCTGTAGATCCAATCAGAGTCAGATAAGTTTGAGTAAGGGAGGAATCAAGCTCACGTTAAGGTTCCAGAGATCATTGCGACGTTGCTTGATGATCTCCTTGAGGTACCAGAATGTAGCGTGTCTAGCAGCGCGTTCGGGGAGGCCGACACTAGCTTGGAAAGCTCGCGACAAAGTGCGGATGATGTCGTTCTTTGCGTCGATAACATCGAACGCTCAGTGCGAAAAGTTCTGCGCAATTATCAGGCGAAACTCACACACCTTGAACGCTGTACTATTGGACGAGAGGAAGATCTCGAGCTTTGTAACACCAGGGTGTATGCCAGGTCGGAACGGGTCGAGAGGGTCACACAGTTCCTTGACTGATCCGTCGAAACATCGGTGATAGTATCGATTACTTCCTTCGCGCTCAGTAACAAAGTGCTCGCCAAAGTAAAGCGTGTGCTATCCAAAGTAAATGTGAATATCTATGATTGATTCAGATAAGTGATCAGTTGCTTACATCGCTCTTATTGGTGTATGTGAGCGCGTCTCGAAGCTGAACAAACTTGAAATGTTTGCGGTTGTTCCCGTTCCATTGTGACGGGCATGGGTGAATGATGATCTCAGTTATTGTACTGTCGTGATCGAGCTCGTTGAACTCGATGTGCACTCCGCATCGAACGTATTGTTTGATATGGAAATATCGATCGTGCTCAGGATGCTTTCGATACTCGACGGTATGATGCATCTTCGTCTATCATCAAGTGAAGAGGTATAGTCAGTCTATCGACTTCAACAGAGCTTCGGCAAGACTTACCATAGGGCTGGGAGAATACCAAGCCGTTTCTGCCAATCGAATGATCTCGTGAACTTTCTCATTGGCTCCTACGCATCCGCTTTCGCTACCGAGCGGTATTGTCTTCGGGCGAGGAGAGAATGACATCCTGAGTCAAAGTCGTAAGGGAACAGGTGAAGGGATAGAAGCGTAGAGAGATACCGGTTAAAGAAAGGAAGAAAAGGGAGTTTGAGCGTTTCCTCACGGTTTCAAACCTCCTGAACATAAAGTTCCGTTTCTCTTCCAGAGTATCTTATTCTCAGTCTCGTCACACGGTCGTCCCGCTCAAACAGTACAGGAGGAGACAAAGCGTCGTTATCCTTCGAACACTCTCTCTCCCGAAACTTCGCAAGCTTATCGCTCCTATGACAGGTAGTCAGGAGTGCTCGACATAGATAGCAATGTGGAAAGCGTTTTAGTTTATAGCATACTTGTTGTTCGAAGGTAACGAAGAGATTCAAGCTCATTCCCGACTTTTCCCCAATGCTGATCAAAAGGATCTCCTTCCTGACCTTCCGTTCGCCCTCTCAATCCATTCCTCACGGTCGAAACCTGGGCCATAGATCGCATCTGAGCGATGTCCCAAACTTTTGACAGTACTGTTATCGTGAGTGTTGATCGCGATCTCTTGCCCTCCTACCCACTTGTATTGAATTGTTCCATCGTGACTATAGCGCATCGGAAGGTCTCCACTGGTGAGGACGTAGTAATACTTGTCATCGCCATTAACCTTGTGGCGTACCATCTGCACAACAGTCAAAAGTTGACAGTCAGTACGAGCATCGGCACGAATCCAATAAACTGAACTCACGTCGACGGGCTTTGTTACTTTGTTCCGAAAGTCTTGAATCTTTTGGATATTGCGGTTGTGAGCCTCCTTGGGGGGAGGGTCGGGCATTTCGGAAACTATATCGCATCGCGCAATCAATCGTCAGTACATCGAATCTCGAGCTCTATCGCCAGACGATGTAGTGAGTACTCACGGCGGAAGACGTATGTGCGAATGTGGAGGAAAGAGAAAGAGAGTAAGCTGGTTCAGGCGGGATTTTGGCGAGATGATCCTGCTCCGAAGAAACCGCGGATGTCTCACCCGGAACGGAGACGGCGAATTCGAGGTGAATGCGCGATATACGCCGACCCACAACGAAGAGAGAAAGCGAAAGTGAATCTGAATTAATCTGAGCTTTACAAAATAGAGAGCTCGTTATCTGCGGAAGAGGGTTGCAGGATCAGTTCCGAGGGTGGAGGAGCAGCGAGGGACTTTCACATACACTAGCAAACGTCGACAGCCGTGACGGTCGACCAGGACTGCCAGCTCTCGAGACTAAATTCTCCTTCCCGATCTCCCGTTCCTCGGCTCCAGTCCTCCCGATTCCTGAAGCCATAGATCGCTGCCATCCGATGTCCGATACTAGCTTGATGAGCACTCCTCGGGATGACCTCATCGACTCTTCCCGTCCGCTCGTTGTAAGTTTCCAAATGATTGGTCTCGTTGATTCTCATCCATTTCCCGGAAAGATGATAGAAAGTGTGAGATCCATGGTTCTTGACCTGATTCAGGAGTAGTAAGCTGTTTGTCAGATCTACACTCGTGAAGCCTAGAGGGCAGGACATACCAAGAGGAGATGTTCACGATTCCCGGCTTCCCCCGCTTCGATAGCCGCGCGATGTAGTGCTATCTCATGATATACCATTTGACGAAGATTGTCGTGTGCTGCTAAGTCTTGAAGCCCGTGGTTGTCAAGAGGATCCATTGAATTCGATGTGTAGTGGTCGCTGGAGAGTGAGAACGGCTGGCGATGACTGGAGTGGGCTAGGGATGTGACGACTCGGTAAAGGGAGGAGGAAGAAGGAAGCTGTATATGTTGAAGCGAAGAGAGGGACGCAAGGAGGTTGCGGGGTGGAACCGATTTCGGGTTTAGACAGATCGTAACTCCACTCGGAACACAATCTTCCAGCACAGCAACGGAGGTCCTGACCCTCTACCGCATGGCGTACGTCTCTAGCGGTAGAGCGCAGCGAAAGTCGTCCGACTCCCGAAGGACAGCTGATCGGGAGGAAGAAGTGGGTTCGAGTGGGAAGATCGTCGTCAGACATTGCAGAGGGGTTGCCGTTGGGTTGCTGAAGAAGATTGCGACAATTGGCATACGTGAAAGGCGATACAAGGTAGAGGGAAGGAATATGATATAGGTGAAAGAGAAGAAACTGATTCGAAAACTGAAATTCAGTCAAGTTCCGTTCCGACACGATGATAGTCGAGATAGTACATACGAGACACAAGATACAACTAATACTCCTTGACAGTCAATACAGCGACTCTCCCATCCTGTTCAATCCCATGATTGATACCTGTAGGTCTCTCGGAATGGAACCTCAGTCCTGCTGAGATACTGACTGGAGCTCAAGAGTAGACGTACCGTCTTTCCCAGGTTTGAGTAGTCCTTCCACATACTCTATAGTTGTCTCCCAGCTCCTCCCAAGGTATCGACTACCACGTCTCGCTTTCTCGGCCACGAGATCCCTTCCAACATTATAGCCGTTCGGTGCAATCTTGTGTTTCCCTCGTAGATCCTGCGATGGACAGCACTCGCTCAGCTACTCGATACGGGAGAGATGAGCGAGGAGAGACGAGACGAACAACTTCTTTCGAGACTGCCAAAAACCAAGCTCCTGAATTCGCTTCTGTTCCGTTCTGCTTGTAAGCTCGGAAATGATTACCGCCTATTGGAGGATTGACGAGAGTAAGCTCTTGATAGCTAGAAGAAGCGGAAAGAGATGAAACGTACCGATAGCGGATTCTAAACAACTTCCTACGAAAGGCCACCAAGATTCTCGCATCACCAATAGCTCAGCTTCCCATCCTACAAGATAGCGACAAGGATCAGATCAAGCTCCAGAGATACGCGTAGATGGGAAGAGAAAGAACAAGGGAGCTCACCCTTCCCATCCCCTAAATTCGCTTCTTGAGGATCTCCAATATGCACATTCGCACACTCATTCCACAGTCCTATCGTCAAAGTCGATCGTCACAATCGGAAGGGGATCAGTACTCGAACGGTAAAGGTGTTGAAGTAATAGTGAGGGCTTACCCAAACTTCGCGAAAACGCTATCAACCCGTTCTTCCTCAACACATCCGGACTCGATTGAGCGCTAATGATAATATTCAGCGGTTCCCCTCCTCCCCATGGATTCCTCTACACCATCGTTCAAATCGCTTATCAGTTTACCCTTCGCAGTTTTTTTCGGAAGAAGTGGGACAAGAAACTTACATTGAGCATTCCACCTCCACCATCTCGAGGATCATAGAAAGGTGTTCTATCAGGTCTCGGTGGTTCAGGGGCTTCTAGAGAAGAGGGAGAGGTGTGAGGAGGGGAGTTGATTGATGCGTCGATAAGCGGGAATTGCTTGGGATCGAGAAGAGGAGAAGCAGTGATTGAGAGCGCGATGGATATTAAGAGCAAATGAGCGTAGTACATAAACGTAGATAGGTTGTTCGAAAGCAGTAGTGAGTGGGGGAGAAAGAGAGAAGTTGATCCGGCTTGGGTTAGATCCATTCACTCACTTTAAACAGACGACTACTAGGAGCAGTATAGGATCACGCAGGAGCTGTCAGACAGGATAGGATAAGCCACCAAGACACGAATACACAAGATACAGCGAATCATCCAACTTCGACACGACAATCTACAAATTCGCTCTACTCGATCGCAGACACCTAGAATAGCCAGTGTATAGTGTCAGTAGAAGAGTAAGACTTATGTGAGTCCTGTCTCATGTCAGCGGAAGTTCTCATTACTGAATCCAGGACTTGAATTGCAGTCGAAAGATCAGTAGTTCCACTCTTTGAAGGATGCCTCAAAAGTCAGGAGGAGGAGGGCTAGTAGTCAAAGTATCACCCTCTGCATCCGCATACTTCGCAGGGGAACAATTCACCGCTTCCATCACCTTCACAAACACTCATCCAGCTCCACCTCTACCTTCCCCCTCCTCTTTCTCTCCTCCTCCACCCTACTCGACCCACTCAAGGGCCGCCTCTACTTCAATCGGGAAAGGCCGTAACAGACCGCCGAACGCGAGTCATTTAGGTTTAGCAGAGTATACAACCCACGGGCTCAACTCAGATGAAATCCCTCCTTCCCCCTTCTTCGGTTCAACATCAGGTCAGTTCCAACCACAAACCCAAACCGAACCTTCCTCTCCCAATCACACCCGAAACTTCTCCCAGAATTCCCCGAAACGACCTACTTTCTCCTCTTCTCAATCTTCGACAAATCCTTTGAATCGATCAATCTCTTCCGTTTCACCCTCTGCCTCACTTACAAGCTCGAAAACGACTCAACTCCCGACTCGCAAAGGCTTGATCGGCAAAGCCCCATCTCTCGCTCCACCTCCCTCTTCATCCCTCCCGCCTCGAAATCCAGGGGGTGGACTTTATTCTGGAGGACCCCGTAGACCAGGAGGGTTACTCAGAAGTGGAAGTGGACATGGTAGAGCTCAAAGTATGGCGATTAGTAGTAGTCCGGATTTGTTGAGAAAGAGTTCGAATGAGAGTTTCGACGGTGGATACGGGAGAAGCGTGAGTGGAGGTCATCAAAAGAGCAGATTTGGAGGGAGTGTCGTGGGAGGAGGAAATGGAGTGAATGGATTCGGCTTGGAGGAGATGAGGAAAGGGAGTGGTTCGAATCGAGGTGAGTTCGACTCGATCTTATCACTACTTTCCGGTTGAGAAGGAGCTAAGTGGTACGTTCGAGTGTTATCACAGTACCTCCTCCAGTACATGGAGAAGATTCATCCCCCTCTTCGTCACCTTACGAATCAACGACCAATTTCCACGAAGATGCCGCCTTCCCGATCTCCTCCTCTTCATCTTCCCCCGCACCTCCCTCATTTCCACGTCGTCCCACTTTCGGCCATCAACGAGTGCCCTCTTCTTCCTTCTATCAAAATTCTCGAGCAGGACTCTCGACTCTGTCACTAGCCGACTCAGATTCAGATGGTGATGAAGCCAATACGAGTGGGAACGGATTCTACGGATTAGGGAGGAACGATACGATGGATTCAGTTATCGAAGGATCATTGAACGCGAGTTATGGAAAGAGTGGGAAAACTGGACCGTTATTCGAAGGGTTAGGGAATTCGATTGGTTCGAATGGAGTGAGACCGGGTCATGGAAGACAAAGATCTATTTCACAACACTCACCGGACGTGCAAGAGACCAGAAATAGTTTCCTTCATCCACCATCGACTATCGCTTTACTTTGGGCGTTTGCTCATCTCGAAGGTTCGTTCGAAGTGGACGAGACATTAATCAAACCGAATGAGTTTTTGGAAGTTAAGCAGTTACTGGCGGGTGGGGTTGGAGGTGCTGGGATGGGAGGTGGAACGTTGGAAAGAGGGAAGAATGAGGGAAAGGGAGGAGGGTGGAAGAATTGGTTATGGGGCGGAAGTTCGGGAGAGGTCAAAGATAGAGGAGGGGGAAAAGAGAGTGAGAGTGTGATGAACGGTGCTGATGCGGTTGGAGCGGCGAGTCTGGAGGAGAGAAAGGAGAAGGCCGTCAAGGATAAGAGTGTGCCGATTTTCTCATGTCCTCCTAGTATACTAGCGGTGGATCTCGTCCTTGAACCGGGTGAGAGGAAAACTTGTAAGTCGATGAAGTATGCTGAACGTATTGCGAGAATGTTCACTAATTTTTGTCCGACTCACAGTTTCATTCTCAATTCGATTACCTGCGGATTTACCACCTTCATTCAGAGGGAAAGCTATCAAGTTCAATTATCAGTTGGTGGTGGGATCGAATAGGGTCTCAGTCGGATCAATGGGAAATCAAGGGATGGCGAGTGGGAAGGGAAGCGTTAGTCGTTTAATGAGAGTTCCGCTGAGGATCTACAATCATGTTGGAGGTGCGCTTTTTCTTCTCATCAGACACTTTAAATCCGACTGAGTGAGATCTGGAGTGCACAGTCACGGGTGCGAGACCTTTCTACGACTTGACGAATCCAGTGATTTATCAAAGGGACGAAGCGACGATCACTCCGATCGAAGACGATGCAAAAGCTTTACCTACTCGACGGAAAGCTCGGATATCAGGTGAGCTGGATCAGAATTCGCATCTCACCGATACAGGAGCTGATGTCTGCTTGAATTTTGTTCACAGACGTCGGTCGACCAGAGTTTGAATCTTTCGCTTCTTCCCTCTTATCCTCAATCGCCATCTCTCCCGAACTGGCTCAGCGACCCTTTCCTCATCTCTCTTCAAGTATAGGAGGTAGGAATAGTCCGAGATCGATTATGGATGTTCGACCTGAGATGAGACCTGAAATGAATGGTCACCGAGGTGGAGGTCCTGAAGCTTTCGGAATTGATCTGGATGAAGGGAATGGATGTAAGAGTGCCGTAGAGATTGTCTCCAGGAACGCTCAGAAAGGTGAGTCGCTTCCAAGGCGCATCAGGATGAGGTAGTACCGACTAATCGCTTCCGAGATTGTCGAACAGTTTCTTACGACATCAACAAAGATGGATATATGGTCGCTCAGCTTACCCTCGTCAAGTCTGCTTATCGATTGGGCGAAACTGTGAATGGATCGGTGATGATCAATTCGGGAGAAGGACGAGTTTTAAGGGTGAGCTCTCACTGGTCGTTCGAATCGCAACTCTAGCTGACACCGCTCCCGTCAGGTCTCTGCTCGTCTCGAGACTCATGAACTCGTCGAAACCTCGATCTCCACGAAACCTGCACCTCAAATCCGACAGATCACTCGCCGACTTCACTCAGAACACCACGAAGCGACCCTCGATTGCGCTCGTCTCGGCTTCGCTCTTGCCATTCCATCGGGTGCTACACCTGACTTTGGCACAAGTGGAGTCAAACTTCAATGGAGTGTTCGATTATCGTTCTTGGTCATTCCTCCTTCTCCCGACGCTCCCCTCGATGGGTCCAACCCGAACATAACTCCTCGACGAGCGCCCCTCGGTCGATCTGCACCTCCTCCCCCTCCTCCACCTTCCACTACAGCCAATGGCAGACCTGGCAACCATGGTCGAAGCAAATCATTCGCGTATGGTTTCGAACCGGCCGTTCCCCTTACCCTCCCAGCACCACCTTCCATCGCTCCTTCCGGTGCTGCACATCTCATGCCAGTCCCTCAACCGTCGTTCATATCCTCCTTTGAACCCTCAAAACCCGCTCAATACACTTCCTATCGAGCAGTTCCAGATCTCGGTTTCGTCCCCGTCCTGTTCTCTTCTTCCCTTCCAGATCCACCACCTTCTCCAGGACCTCTACAGAAGACGGCAGCGGGAGCGATGCATCGTCCTAATGCACCAAGTATGAGCTTGAGCGCGAGTCAGAGAGGAGATCCTTTGGGAGGAGGGAGAACTGTACTTGTTCCGGCGAAAGTCGAAACTGTCGAATGCTCGATCCCTATCAAGGTTTACCCTGGGCACGTTCTATTCTCTCCGCTTTCTCATCGAGTCTGATCTGACGTGGAATGATTGTAATCTCGCAGAAACACTCCTTTCAAACCGACAGTCTCGATCTTTGAAGCGTAGTTTTAGCATTACTGTAGTAGTTAGTAGTAGTAGTGATTGGTCATTAATGTTGCATCTAATATATTTTTCGGAATCGCTCTCCTCCCAGAAAGTTGCGAAATTCGAAAAGAGAGCGTCTGCTTCTGCCTCCTACCTCATTCGCCTCGTTTCATCGCATGGATCTAGATCCTTCGATCTACTTCCGCTCCTCATCACCAGAACCCAATCAAACTACTGCACCAGAAGAACCTCCTTCTTCTCCTTTACCACGAATCACCCTTCCGACTCTTCCCCGACCTTCAGTCTCTCCCGCTTCGACAAGGGTGTCTTTCACGCAACAACAGAAGAGTGGTAGAACTAGTGCTGGATTGGATCTGTCTGCTAGCATGCAAGGGAACTATTCGAGTGGAAATGGAATCTCTGGAGGAGGTAGTGGGGGGGATTCGCTCGAAGATGTGAGTCTACAGGTTCCGCTACACTCTCGCAAACTTTAGATTCCGGTAGTTCCTCTACTGGCGAACATAGAACGATCTGCTCGGGGTTGAGGAGATTCGCGAGGAAAGAGCGTCACTCGAGGGGTTTGGACCAGAACAAGAAAGCCGGTGAACAAGGACCTCCCGATAGTACTCGAGAGCTAATAAGATTTACTCTCTATAGGACGTAGCTCGCGCTCGAGCAGAAAGAACAGCTCGTCGTAACATGACCTCTTTCGATTCAGATTCCGCTCCCACCTCCCCCAACCCAACCTCTTCCTCCTCCGATCCACGAGACTCTGCATCCGCTCGAGACAACATCCTGAACCTCGTGTCTGCCGGTCAAAAACAATCCGGAAACTCTTCGACTCCTTCACTCGCAATGTTCATGGGAGGAGGAACGAACCGAAGGATCCACAAGGTCAATCAGGAGATGACTGAGCAGGAGAGAGAGGTAACTGAGAAGCTGGAGAAGGAGATGGAAGCTACTCGAGCGAAATGGGGAAAGAAATCAGACGAATCTCCTGCTCCGAGAAATGGTGGATTCAGTTTAGCTAGTTTGATGAACAAGCAAGTTGGTGGACCGGCTCAATCAAAATCGACTCAGGACGATGAACCGAAACGATGGCAACCCTCGGCCGCTTCTCCTCCTCTCGCTTCCTCGGATCCAATTCGCTCACAAACCGCCCCCGCTTCTTCGAAAGGTCCTTCATCTCAACCTCCCGCCTCCACCCCTCGTTCCCTCGCTTCCGCTTTCGGGTCGACTGCGAATGGACCTCGACTCAACTCGTCATCCCAAACCCCTTCAGACGAACAAGATGGTCCTGTTCACGCTCGTTCAGGAGGAGGATTCGCTATGCCTGGACTGGCGAAAGAAAAGAGCGAAGAGAAACCTCAAGACACGAAGGAGGAGGAGGCGGAAACTCCGCTCGTCGAGCCAAAGGTGTTCTCTCGACCTGCACCAACTCCCGCCGAACCTGCTCAACCTCCCGCTTCTTCTTCTCCCACAAAAGTGGCTTTCCCTTCTATCTCTCCCAGCGAATCTCCGTCGAAGACGACTACTCAAAACTCGACTCTCGGTCGTTTACGAGGTTCGAGTATCGTAGCTGAGCGTCTGAAATTCGCCGAACAACTTCAACAGCAATCTTCTTCACCTCTCGCCTCTCCAACAAAGGAGCGCGGATCGACTACCACGAGTCCAGAGAAACGAAGGAGTGTCATGGACAGGTGGAATCGGGATCAACCAAACACTTTCGGAAGTTCTGCTCCTGCTTCTCCTACGAAATCTTCGACTCTCCCTCCCAAGAGCCCTGGATTCGCGGGAAGTAGCTCACCTTGGTCATCAAGTGCGAGACCGATCGCGTCAAGTCCGAAGGAAGAGGAGAATCAGTTGGTTAAGGACGAGGGAAACGAGAAGAATGATTCGGAACCGACCTATACACCTGTGAGTGGTCGAGGGATGTCAGGCCACACCTTAAGATCTGCCTAACGCTTTCTGAACCATCACAGCAACCGACTTTCACTGCTCGACCGACTAGCTACTCGAAACCTTCATGGGAGCATGCTCCTATCGGTGTCAAACCAGTCTCGAAGACTCCCTCCTCCACATCTCACCCTGAGGAAGATACCCCGTACGAGCGCAAGTCTACTCGAGGAGTCGCTCTACCCGGCATGGGCGTTCCTTCGTCGTCTCCTTCTCTCCCATTCCCTTCCTCACCCTCGACTCTCCCTCCTCCCTCACCCGAGAAACAGAAGACCGAACCTCTCCCGACTTCCTCGTTTGGAGGTGTACGTGCAGCAGCGATGAAATGGGGAAGAACCGATTCGGATGCTCAGAGGGAGAAATTGGAGGAATTGAAAAGGCTCAAAGAGAGTTATGGAGTCAAAGTAACCCAATCTGACACTCCTCGATCTGCCAAAGAAACTCCTTCAAGATCTCAACCTCAACCTCAGTCGAAACCTGTTCAGCAAAAAGAACAATCGAAACCAAAACCTGCCGTTGAGTCGAAACCTGTTTCAACTTCCGCTCCCTCGCAACCTCGCAAGACTCCTTCCACATCTTCCTCCTCGAACCCTCTCGTGAACGAAATCGCCTCTCTCGCTCTCACATCCCGAACCTCACCCTCTCTCTCCGGTGGACTCCTCTCCCTCGACGTTTTCCACCTCAACTCACCAACCGACAACCCTCATCCGATCGAACACAATCACATCCTTCATTCGACCGAAATCCTTGGTATCGTCACTCGCACAGCAACTTCAGAATCAGAGGAGGACGTTGAAACGAATGTTTGGGTGTGGAGAGGCAGGGACGCAGAGGAGACTGCGAGGACCAAAGAAAGGATCGAGAAGTTGGCGAAGAAGACCGGTGTGACGCTTGTTGAGATCGACTCCAGACAGGAGCCAAAAGCTCTTGTTGAAGCTTTCGAGGGTCAATTGACGATCTGCAAGGTAAGCAGATTCGCTAGTTTCACGTCGACTGTGGATCCTTGCTGAACTGGTAAAACTGCTCTCAGGGTCTACGTGAAGACTTTGATCACCTTGAAAAGCGACTTTTTATCGTTCAATCGCAAGAAACCATCGTCTTTGTCGAAGAGACAGATCTCGTTAGTTCCCCTTCTTCTGCCTTACCTGTCGCCTGCTTACTATCTCGATATTGCTCGCAGTCCGCAAGGAGTCTCTGTTCTGGCTACTGTGCTGTGTTGAGTCTTCCCGGAGAAGTCTATGCTTGGTTGGGAGAAGGTTCAACTTCGATCGAACGGGAAGCTTGCTGCCAATTCGCAGAATCGATCGCCGTGAGCTCGACTTCCATGTCATTCCTCGCAGACTTTGGCTAATGCTTGTAGTCTGAGCTGACAGGATGGTCGATCTGTCAATGTTCTCGCTGAGGGAGAAGAAACCCAGTGGTTTTGGCATTCTTTAGATGATGAGGACAACGTTGAATACGCTTCTGCCAACGTGAGTGTACTCCACTTCTTTCCTGAGGTTCTTTCACTAACGTCCGCTCCTTCGACAGTACTGGCATCGTCGACCGGAATCATCCCCTCCCACTACTCTCATCAAGATCTCTTCTTCCTCTGCTTCTCTCGCCACCTGTCTCGATCCAACCTCGGTCTTCGTCCTAGATGGCGGATGTCTCGAACACTTTGTCATTGTCCCCGAACAAGCGAGCTTGAACACGAGCGAAATCCAGACGGCGCTCGAAGCTGTGAAGGTGCTTAGTGCGAAATGGGAGGAAAGAGGGTTCGATTCCAAAACCCCTGCTCATGTACGTTCTCATCTCATTTCTAGTCGCTTCTTACTCGCATGTGCTGAGTATCATTGGGATGTAAACCTACAGGTCATCGTGTTCCCTTCGCGAGTTCCGAGGGATCTACCTTTCTTGTCTCGCTCAATCAACTTTGAATCGCTCAACAACAACGGGAAGATGAAGAAGATGAACGTCTACACTCTGGAAGAGGCAAAGAAGGAGTTGCTATAAGCTATCGGTTTTGTATTTTCGCATTTCTTACGATTCTTGCTTTGATTGTTTTCTGTGCCTTCACTTATCCCTTACCTTGATAATATCCCTTGTGCTTTTCTCGATCCAAAGAAAGACGTGCTGGCAAGAGAGCTTTACGCGACGTCGAGATCGAAGCGTGGAGGAAGATCCGTGGCTCTCTGCGTAGATTTCAGCAAGGCTGCTCACGAATACGAAAACGAGTAGTTACAAAGGAGGAATGGCCAAGGAAGAGGAGTAATAATGTGGTAAGAGGTGTTGAGACGAATGAAAAGGAAGAAAGCTTTAGGTAACGACGACAAACACCGCCCTAGATAAATCGATTTTCCCCTAGCGCTGAACCTTGGTTGTAGATCCTCTGCTGTCGATGACTGAGAGAGTGAGCTCCGCCACGTCGCTGAATGATGTCGTGGGACCGAGTCAGATAAGCCTCAATAGCGCAACTTCAGACGAGAGGGAAGCTCACCCGAGAATAGTCGGAAGACGGCTCAACCCGCCCTTTGTAGGCTTGTGGATCCTACAAAATAGCATTCAGATCAGCAAGGAGCCTGAGGAAACGCGAGACCGTGAGCGCCACTCACGCTAGTGAACGTAGCTTGTCTACTATGGGCGACGATGGGAGGCAATTGGGGTCGAGGTACAGCTACTAGCGTGGGTTGGCGCGCGACGTTGACCTGGCAGAGCAATGTCGGTAAACAGCTTTCGCTCTTCGGCGACGGATAGAAAGAAAAATCGCTGCTTACTTGTTTCTTCCAAGGTCTGAGAGTCCCGTGTCGATCGGGAGCGATACGGAAGATGACAACGACCGTTTCATCAGGCTGGCCTTGACGAAAGATTGTGAGTCGGAAGGGTGAGAAGAGAGGAGTGCTTGGGGAGCCTTTCTTTCGCTCGTCGACGGATCCAGGTAGGATAGGTCTGCCAGGCAATTGATACCAATGATCTATGGAACCGTCTGCTACTGTAACGAAATAAAGAATCAGACGATACTCGACAAGGGAGAAGAGAAAAGACGATCGCACCGGACGATTTAGTGAAAGCCGCGTTGTTGGAGGTACAACGGTTCAACCATTCGTCCATTGCTAGTTCGTTGGCTTGCTCCTTCTTGACATTCCTCACACTGGCTTGGATCCCCAGAATGCGCGGGAAACAGACTAGGAAGCCGAGGTCGATTTCGTTGAGAACCCGACCTCTTGAATCTATTTGTTGCCAAACGGGATGCGCTTGCTTCTGGAATACGACCGCCCAGGTATTATCCCTTCTGATCTGCTCCGCCTTGGGAAAGCTGATCGGATCCTCTGTACGAACGCATCGAGCGATCGCTGTTGGAATAGTTTGACTCCTGACGCCGAACCTGCCGTTCACTTTTACAGTCCTGTGCTCTCCCCTAACATTGGGATAGAAGCCGCGAACAATAAAGCCTGATGCGACGTAAGCTTGCCTTGCTTCGTAATCTGCCGTCTCAAACAACATCAGATTCAAATCTTTGAACGAGAATGGAAGAGACTGACGAGCGGCTTCATCTTCAGGAAGCACTTCGAGTTCTATATCGATTCTGTCAGAGGGGAGTGCATCCTTTGAAGGAATATCTCCGACTGCGTCGTCCCAGTACGAGTAGAATCGACGAATCCTTTGCTCGATATCTGCGTGCGATGCAACGGGTGCGTCTGGCGCAGGACGATGAGCCATGGTAAACAGATAGGAATGAAAGGGAAGGGACAGAGGAGAAGAGAAAGGAAGGAAAGGGAGAGGGGGACGCGTGATGATCTCGGGAGTAGATGAGGGGGATCTTGCAATCTTGGGCGTTCCCCGTCTCTTCCGTTCCAGCGCTAGATCCTCCTGCCGGCAATGGGTGTCGTCGAGGCACCCGCAGTTCGAATCGCTTTGAGCTCTCTTCTGCTACGAGACCGTCGGTAGAAATGACAACATCAAGAAAGGCTATTTGCAGGCAACCTATCGCGTAATGTAACAACAAGTCATATAATCAGCGAGAGCCGATGAAACGGTTTCGAAACGACTAACGAAATCTCAACAGGAACCGCTCCTCTCCTCCTTCGCTCCGTTCATTCTCCCTCGCTCATAACTTCCCTTCTCACATCGACAAGAGCAGCTCCGCCACTTCCCAGCTCGCTAGCCATACCAACGACAGCCCAACTCTGCCTAAACATCAATTCCAAAGTAGGAATCGGTGGTAAACCACTCGCTTCTGTTCAATCACGCTCAAAACGATCAGCGCACGTTCTCAGTCGATCAGCGAGAGACCGCGAAGACGCACTCAGGATAGCTCGGTTCAGACGTTCGACGAGCGCATCTCGATCTGCACCCGTCACTAAGGCGTGTGATTCCGTTCCCGCTTGAACTTGAACGAGTGGGTTCTGATAAGCCATCAACCCCAATGTAGACTGAAGAGTAGCTTGGATAGATGCTGAAGGATGTGAGGAGTAGAGGGAATGAAGTTCTCGACCAAGGAGGAGGAGTGAATCGATTGTGATTGTCGAAGATGGAGAAGAGGAGTCCATATCGTGATCCTCCTGAGTCGATCGGTTCTTGCCTTTGAGGTCCACGGTTGTTGGTGTAGTTTCCGATCTCGAGTATTCGAGTACAGCTTCGACGAAAACTCGACACCTCAACCTAAACACCAATTCCTCCCTATCCTTCCTATCCCCCTCCTCACCCTCCTCCAAGAACACAGCAGGATAATGTTCCTGTACCATCTCCAGTGCTTCTCTCGTCCGGTCCTGACTCGCGAGTCCCAAGATTCTCCCTCTCAATTCAGCTGAACTTCCTTCTTTCCTCCCTCCCATCCCTTCCTCCTCTTCAACGACCTCCTCCAATCGAGGTGCAGAGTTGGGAATGATCCCTTCTCCACGATCGATTCGTTCTCGTTTGACTTGTGATCGGAAAGAAGTGGCAGTTTGATCATAACCGCAATGACTCAAGTATTCTCCGATCAACTCTTGGAGCGACTCGTGTAGGTTGTCTCGAGCTCTGTGTTTGGCATTGAAAGGGGCTGCGATGGTGGAGGGGACAAGAGTTGGGATTGGAGGTTGGGAAGCTAGGGAAGAGGGGAGGAAATAATTGGGAGTGAGGGGAAGGGTTGAGATTCGAGAAAGGATCACTCGTTTTCGATCCTGTGAATCTCGAGAAATGTTTGACTGAGCAACGAGAGAGTTCAGTCAGAAGATCAGTGAGACTCACGAGTAATAGGGATTCGATATCGAACTTGAACGGTTTTTGGCCAAAGTTGACTCGGATTGATTCGTTTGGTGTTCGAAGCCCTATCGTAGGGTAAAGTTGACCGCTCACTCCAGAGAATGCGTAACCTGTGGTTCGGCAAGCAAGGCTTCACTCAGCTCTCTGCTCAAAAGACGAGTGTAGCCTAATCGCGACCGACCAATGAAAGTGCCATTCTTTGTGTAAAATACTCTCCCCCCACTCCCGCCTTTCTCCTTCTCCTTCCCTTTCCTCGCATCTTTCCTTCCTGCGTCTCTTTCCCTCTTCCCTCGCTCTCCTCCAGCATCAGTCCAATCGATCCCGCATCCTACAACATCACCCGTCGTGAATGTTGGTCCGAAGGGTTCCCCTGTACCCTGAGAGCAGAACGCTCTTCCATCGTCGGCGTGATAGCCGTAGGAAAGGGATTCCCAGCCTGGTAGACGAGAGAGCGAAACGGATCGATGCGAAAGACCGATACCTTCAAACGATGGAAAGGCGACATGACGAGGACAAGGGGAGATTGATGAAAGGAAATCTATCAGTTTCGAAACTTCAGGTAATACACGATCAAGTAAGAGCAGAACATACCTATATAACCACTCACACCTTTATTCAACACCTCTACTTCGAAATACCAAACGCCCGTCTCAGTCGGTACACAGTGATTCGCCCTCACGGCCGCAGCATCCCTATCCCCATACTTTGCACTCCCTCTGAAACTGCATTCCAAGCTATTACTACTCAGTTCGAGTAATGCACATTTATCTAAGGGATCCCAGGAAGTTGGGAGTGGGATCGAATCGGGTGCTGAAGGGGTCGAGGTGGGGGTTGTGATGAAGCGTGAGGAGTAAGAGGAATGTCGTAAGTAGGAGGGGAGCGGGAAGGAAGGAGTGTAGGTGGAAATGGGAGTTGAGGAGGATGATGAGGCGGGAAGGAAGGAGGAAGTTCGACGAGGTGATAGAGGTACTCGGTTGGAGCCTGATAAAGGATTCATACAGATTGAATCGGAGTGAGGAAGCAAAAGAAGGAAGAAAGAGAGACGAGGAGGACGAGTGGGGGTCGAAAGCGAGAAGAAGCGAGGGGTAGCGTTGAGGAGTGCTTGAGGTCTTGTGCTAGGTCTTCAAGTACTGAATAGGAGCTAGTGAGTGGTAGGAAAGAAGGAATCTGTCGTCGTCGTCGTCGCCTCGAGATCGAAATCGGGTCTCATCTCTTGGTCTCCTTCAGATCACCCGATAGACTCTATTCGCACCACCGAGCCCTCTCTCGAGCTTCTATCAAGCATCAGGAAGCATCTCTGGTCCGATCTCGCTTATGTTGATGTATCTTCCTCGCCGAACGTCACCAATCTCAACATAGCAACCTCGTGCTACTTCAAGATACCCTCGCTCTTCGGCTCGACATGACTCTACTACACCTTCATACCTCTCAGCAGCCAATCATAACCCTTCTCACTCCTCATCTTCCCTTTTCGCTTTCAACTCTTCAACCCCTCACCACTCCCGGTTCACCTCTCACACTCTATTCGACTCTCGATCCAACCTCGACCGCCGCTTCTGATGATGACGGACGGATCGTATTGGTCGACCTTGGGAATCAATTGAGATTTTATCATTCTTACGAGAAGAGGATCCTCGAGGAATCGAAAGATGGAGCTAAAACTGCACAGAAGAGGGAGCTAATACAGGAAGGAGAGGAACTGGTCGAGAAGGTGATCAGGGATTTCCTGACGAATCATCAAGAGGGGAGAGAAGGTGAGTTACGTTCGCTCCTTCATTCTTATCAGCTTGTCGTCTCACTGTTCGATTTCGTATCCCCTGAGTACACAGTGATGAAGATCGGGTCAATTTCCGACGTCTGGTCGAAGGCGATCGAAAGGGCTACTGGAATTCCTGCCGAAGGAGAAACTCGAACTCCAAGATATCGGATTTGGTTCGACCCGTCAATACGAGACACTACTGGACGGCTTACCCCGGAGAGAGGAGATGTTCAGGTGGATCGGATAGTTGCGCCGGAAGGTATGGAGTTTAGAGAAGCGAAGGAAGAAGACATTCCAATAGTGAGTTTACCCGCTCTCCCCTTCGAATTCCGCTTTTCCTCTTTTCTCACCGGAGTCCGGCCTCGCGGCATCATCCACCCAGCCTCTTATACCCCATTGCTGTCCACTGACCCTTTCCTGAACGTCGTCTAGTTCCTATCAACCTCCGAAGTCGCTCATTCGCCTTCCTATCTCTCTTCCCGACTACCCTACACCTCAGTCCTCATCTCCTCTTCCTTCCAAACGATAATCTCACATGCAACAACGCACCGCGACGGCTCCCTCGGAACTCTCTTCGTTTCCCCCTCTCACCGTCGAAAAGGACTCGCGAAATTGGTTTCACAACATCGATTATCCGAACAGGCGAGGGAGTCAGACGGAAGGGGCGGGAGGGGTCACAGTCATGTGAGGAGAGATAATGAGAGTAGTAGAGCTTGCATGAGGAGTTTGGGATGGGAGGAGAGTACGTGGAGCGTTTGGTGGGGGATCATCGACATGGGTGAGTGGAGGCTGAGGGAGAAACAGAGAGATCGGTCTTAAAAGGAACTGGATCTGTGAGGCAGGACTCAGAGGGAACAGAATCCCGGCCATTGCGATAGTCGAGGGTATTTTGCAATTCTCCTCGTACGTTCCCTCTCGTTGCCTTTCCCCGCTGCTCAATAGCTTATATATCCTGACTCTCTGAAAGTAGGCAGTTTCCCTCGCTCAACGCTGCTGTTCGCGTAGCATTGATCGAGAAACCTCGAAACGCTCGCTTCGGAAGCTCCCGACTCTTTTCGCCAAATTGGTTCGAACGCCGCATTTCGCTACGCAGTCGTTTCTTGTTGCTTCTACAACCAGTCTGTTCAAAGTGGGTAGGCCGGTAAAAGATACTTAAACCTCCTATCATGCTCCTGTCGAAACTTCCGAACTCCGCTCGGCCTGATCCACGAGGTTTCCGTTTCTCAGGCTGCCTGATCACGCCTTTCTTCCTCTCTTTCTCTCACTTTTCACACAAAGACCTCTTGAGCCGATGCCTCAATCTCAAGAAGTACGTTGGCGTTCGAATCGACGAGCGAGAGTTCAGCTGATAAATCGCCGTGCCTATACAGGAGCGCTTACAAACGCTGTGGAGCCAATATCGGGAGCGCCTTTTGTGGAACAACGAGAACCGCAGCGATCATAAGAAGTATGAGGCTTACTGGGCCGGACAGGCCGAACAGAAGCTGAAAGAGCTTGTTGATTTGGCAAAGTCATTCCGAGGTCTGTCCTTTCGAGTGCGTATTTCGACCTTTGACCGACCTTGTCGTAACATCTCTGACAGTCTCTACACTCCGTGTGCAACAGATCCGACAACGCAGTGGACATGAATGGTTCGAATATGTCAAACATTCAAATTGCTACTATCGACTCAAAGAAGACGGATCTATCGAAAGCTCCCCCGAGAATGAGTTAGCCTTGATTTGGGCAGACTACAAGGGTTTAAAGGAGAATGGGAGACGTGTCGAAGCGCAGACCGTTTTGGGAAAGCTGATCGTAGCAGGCCTACGAGTACACGAACGTTTTCACCTTCCCCTACGAGTACGCCCTCTCCTTCCGTACATACTATCCAGTACGTTACTGACTTATCTTGCTCGCCTAGACGCATCGTCTTGGCTCTGGTCATGTATTGGTCGAGTATGTCGCTGGAACCGGTCATTTCTTGGGATTCGTCAACTTGGTCCCTCGCGACGACCAGTTCACGGACGAGGAGCGAGATTGCATTGCCGTCCAACGCAGTATCAGTCACCGTACATGCTGCTCTCACGGGATCAACCGCTCTGAGTGGTTGGCAGCTCACAACTAGATTATCCTTTCAGCCGCTTTCGTTATTACTATCTTTGCTCGTTCTGATTTTTTCGTTCAATTGTTGCAAGCTCACCTTTCACGCTTGCTGAATTGTTGGCGAGAGAAAGGATCGGCATCTGTTGACTCAGGTCTACGGTGTCGAGCGCACTCTCCAATGTTGGTTGAGCCTCTTCGCTTTGTGGCCTTGCCGACAACAAGTCTGCATCCGTATGATCAAAGATCTCCACTGCAGTGACAGAGTCGTGAGATTGGCGTGAGAGCAGGAATCTCGGTAACAGACTTTTCTTGTTTTTCCCCTTATCTCCGACAAACTTCCGACCTCCGAAAACTCCGCGCTCCATCTACATGCGGCACTCGTTCGCTCGCGGTTCTTATCTCTCACCCCTCTTTGATACCTCATTCCTCGACTTAAAGATGGCTCGCATGAAACGTTCACGACTAAGACGCACAGCAGCTATGGCAAATCACCAAGGCTCCAACGACCCTCTTGAACGCGACAAAGTAGATAAGTTCAGTCGTCCCGCTCCTCGCCTCGCTCGATCGCGTGGTGAAGAAGACCGAGAAATACAAGCACAGATCCGACAGCAGGAAGCAGAGGTATGTCGGAATTGATCTCGCAAACGTATACTAGCTCGATACTCATGTGGTCTTTTCCACAGGCTCAAGCTGAGGAGGAGAATGCTCGTCGTGCCACGACAGAAATCTTAAAGACAAGGCCTGAAGCAGCCCAAGCTCCGGCCAATTTTGGAATTATCAAGCGCCTTTTCGAAAGCGACTCGCCCGCTGAACGTGAGAGGGAAGAAGAGAATGTGAGTCAGCAAGGTATACGGCATCACGATATCGAGGGAGATGCGCTGATCTCAAGCTTCGCAAGCGAAACACAGATTCGCAGAAGTATTCGCAAGGCGACTGGAATTTATTGGAGCCGCTACCTTCAGTTCAAGACTGCCGCCGAGAACGGAGAGGTGGGTGCAGATGAGAAAGCCAAAGAGAACCTTCGACGAGTTATCGAAGTTGTCAAACAGAAGTTTGTTGCCTCGGATCTCGAGCAGACTCTCAGAGTACGAAGCTTCCTCTGTCTACTGCCTAGCTGCACGCCGTCTCACTACCTTACGATGTATAGTTCTCTTACGGCGATGTATCCCATTCGACCGATCCGAACAAGTCTTTCGACAAGTACTGGGAGTATATGCCATTCACGAATCGTTACTTTCACATCGATCGCGACGGCAACATTCATCCCTGGATTCGCCCTTTCCAAGCTTCTATAGCTCATCGAGTTGCAGCTATACACGGATACAGGAAGGAGGATTGGGAGAGCGAGGTGAACAGCGCTCGTCGTTTCTAGTTTCTTGCTTTGTCGTTTGTCAGTCGTCCCCGCCCTTTTTCACCTCCCTTCTCGTACTCCCACTAGTTCTATACTTCCCGCTCTCTCTCCTTTTGCAACCAATCAGTACCTCTCTTCTTCCGGCTGGTCAAGTGCGAAAGAAATCGGTATTCAGTTTTTGCAATTCGAAAGAAGTCTTGAAGTCGTTACTGAAAGAGAAGGCTGTATATGCAAGCGTGGGAACGAAAGGTAGGGAAAGAGAGGGTTCAGGGAATATCAAGCGTAGAAGAGAGGAAGGGGAACGGAATTTCTAATCGAGATCCATCGACACGGTTTGGGAAGCCCTCAGAGCCTCCTTGTATTCGGCACTCATTGTGCCTTTCTCGATGGTAGCAGACAAAAAGTTGCAAAACGCCGGGGCGACAGCTAAGATACCTCGATGTCGCATCAGCAACGACGGCAAGAACAGGAGAGAGGGGTTCGGGACTAACCAGGAGTAGCGATTCTACCGAGAACAGCGACGCAACGAGTGATACTCTTTTGTTGTTCGATCGAACGTTCGGCGTCTTGTTTCGTAGAGTTGTCTTTCATGACGAAATTGAAAGGATCCGTGAATGGTTTAACCGTTTCATCGAGTTCTGTTCAACCTCCCTCGCTTCATCAGTCAATATCCCGCGACGATGAAAGAAGAAGTGAGAACGAACGAGTAGCGACAACTTGAGGAGCGACTTGAGCAAGTTTGACGATGAGGATGTAACAAATCTTCTTGATTTCCTCCTCGTCGCTCAAACCAGCAATAACTCGTTCGAGGAAAGGTTCAATCGTGATCTCCTTGAGGCAAGTCTCAAAGATTGAATGCATGCACTCGTAAGCGGCCTGTGAGGACGATCGACGCGCATCAGTCTCATTTAAGTAATTGATTCGAATCAAAATGCTCACCTTTCGAATATCCAATCCATCATCAACCTTGTGCTTGAAAGGACCCATCTCGACAATCCTGACCAAGCTTTGATCGATAACGCTTTGAGCGTAGAGTTCGGGAAGAAGGGTCGAAAGGTGGTCTCGAACGAGATGAGGTTTGTTGTGAGCTGCAGAGTTGAACGAAGAAAGCGCCAAACGACGAACACCCTGTGAGTAACCCAGAGAACGACACAGTCAGGAGTTGATTTTGTGACTGGAGAACACGAGTCGACTCACGAGATCTGAATCCTTCATCAATTTAAAGAATTCGACAATCAAAGGAGCCAACAATTCATCGTAACTCGTCGAATCGTTCGTGAAGGTGAACCTCAAACTAGCGATGACGGTCGCTCGTTCATGCGCAGAGTCCGAGGACAAGCGTGCCTGGAGTTGAGGAAGGTATTTCGAAGGATTGCTCGTAGTGAGGTGACCGAGGCAGTCGGCGGCGACGTTGCGAGTCGACTCTTCTTCGTTCGGGTAGTGTTGGAAGAGAGGTGACCAGAGTGTGTCGGAGAGGGAGGCGAGTGCTTCAGGGGATGAATGAATGATGACCTGCGGATCGATGGTCAACTGGTCAGTCAATGATGCCAACGACTGACGAATGCAACAATACGCACCTCCTTGAGCGCTTGAAGAGCCAGATACCTCTTCTTGTCATCCGTTTGAATGATCTCGAGAATCGTAGGCAAGAACAATTCAGTGTTTCCGACCGCAACGTTTCCAGCAGCGAAAGCAGCAGAACGTCGAACGTCCTCGGCGCCTGCGCTGAGTTGTTCGACAATCTTCTTGAAGGTGGTGGTGTGAGATGAGAAATCGCTGTAAGACAAGAAAGACCACAAAGTCAGCGTTTATCAAACGGCGATTTCAATAGAAATTGGGACTTGCGTTACTCGACCGATTTCTCCGAGAGTGAGAAGAGCGAGAATGAGAGATGAAGTAGAGGATTTCGAAGACTGTAGATTTCGAGCTGTCCTCAGTCTTTTATCGATTGACAAAACTGACGATAGAATCGAAAACTCACCTTGAGAATCTTCTCATTATCCTTGACGACTTCCTCTCCAACGCTTCCCTTACTCTCCTTGACGATCAACCCGAGACATCTACTAGCAGTAACCAAATTCTGAATTCCTTCCTGTCCAGCAACCGCCTTCTTTCCTCCCTCTGCATTGACTGCAGTTGCTCCGAGAGTCTTGAGTAAAGGTTTCGCCTCGGCACCACTCTTGAGGTAAGCCTTGAAGAACTGAAGTAGACCTTCAAGGGAAGGACCTTGTACGAGAGGGGATTGAACGAGTTGGTAGATTTTAGGTAGGAGTGAATCTTCAATATCGATTTCGCTTGAATCCGAGGATGAGGAGGCGAGTAGATGAGCGGTGGTGTTGAGTGCGTGAGGGAGCAGGTTGACATCTTGATCCGTGAGGAGGGGTTCGAGATCTTGCAACAAGTTTGAAGAGACTTCTTCCGGGATCGAAGTGGTCGAAGTTCGANTCAAGAGTGAATCGATCGTATCGAACGCTGCGATCTTCAAAGGTCGATGAACCTTCCTCAACAAAGTACTGACTTCTCCAAGGCATTCGAGTACCCAATCATCCACTTCTTTCCCCTTCAATACTGGTGAACTAGCGACCAATCCAACCGTTTGAACAGTGACGATTCGTTGAACTTCAATCTTGAGTCGATCACGGAGGAAAGAGAGTGCGGTTGAGAGGTCTCCAGCGGCGTAATCTCCTGCGTGATAGAGTAAAGTACCGAGAGTTTGAATTCCTTTTCCTTTCACTTCTTCATCTGCGTCGGGTCCTTGGAGACGTTGCATCGTTGCTTGATAGATTTGAGTCAAGTAAGTGACCAGGGGAGGAGGGAGGGTAGAGGGAGTCGAAGAAGGGGAAACGGGTCGAAGTGCTTTGATGAGTGAAGAAGCAGTGACGAAAGCTTCTGCGGCGATCTTGTTGAATCGATCCGAGATACCACTGACGATCAATGGTACCAATTTACTCAATTCGTCAGAGTAGGTTTTCGGGTGGTGAGTCTTGAAGAAGAGCGAGAGGAGGGAGAGAACTTCAATCTTGAGTTGAGTAGCGGCACCAGAGAGACCGGAATCGGAAGTCTTGAGTGCGGTTTCGATACGAGTTACGAGTAAGGGGATTTGAGATTCGAGTCCTCCTTGCAATACTGCGATCAATTCGTGAAGGAGTGCGAAACCGGCTTGACGAGTAGAGAGGGATTTCGCAGTGAGTTGAGCAACGATAGATTTGACGATGCTAGGAGTTTGAGCGTTCAATTGAGCGAGGGGGCTGTAGTTCGAGTCTTACCAGAAAATTAGCGGTCGATTGAATTCGCTAGTTTGAAGCAGATCGACTCACGCATCATCATCCAACATTTGTTCATCACTCCTCTTCCTCTTCAATCCACCTCTCGGACTAACTCCACCTCCCTCTACACCACCCATCGCCGAACCGACCGTCTTTCCCCCCAAAACCTCCTCCCTCGTGACCCTCAAAAGGGTAGTTTCAGTAGTCCAAATCTCAACCTTGACCGTCTCCTCTCGATCTCCGAATCGAGCAATGAGGGCGGGAGAGATAGTCTTGTAGAAAGTCGAGAGGAGGTCGGGTCGAGTTTGAATCAAAGTTGACAAGAGTTTCGAAGAGGACCTTCGAACCCTCCACGAAGTGTCATCTTCGTCATCATACCTATTTTCCCAGCTCATTCATCAGTTCACTCTTCCCTGTTCCAAAAATTGAGAGAAAGGTTGTCAACTCACTCATCTTCAAAATCATCTTGATCCAAATCATCATCCTCTTCACCATTCTCACCATTCTCCATTTCCTCATCCTCTTCCCCATCTCCTCCCGCATAATTCGGATCAAACCTCAAAGCCTCTACCGCTTTCCCTACAATCTCCCCAACCAATCCTTGACTAGTCCTCAATTCCTCCTTACACTTCAAGACCAAACTCTCGAGACAAGTCAAACACCCTTCTCGTACTTCTATGAGCGTCTCTTGGTTCGACTCGTATTGGGTCGAAGTGAGGGCCGAGAGAATGAGCGGGATCAGGGTTGGGATGTGAGGACCGAGTTGGGAGGGAGAGGTGCGGGCTACTGAGGAGATTAGGGAGATGGAAGTGAGGAGGGAGTCGGAGGAGGAAGTGGAGGTTGACTTGAGAGAGGGGAGAAGGGTTTCCGAGAGTAAAGAGGGGAAGAGAGTTGAGGAAGAAGAAGTCGTAGGGATCAAAGTAGCTGTACGTTCGGACGTCCTCGATTCAGCTCTGGTCACTAGGCGGAAGCTGAGGAGAGAGAGAGTAGACGTACCGATTGTACCAACTGCACGTTTCCTTACTGCAGCCCTCGAGTGACCAAGTAAAGGTACTGAAGCTTTCAAGATCTTTTCTTGTAATTTGGGTAAACCCCTCATGGTACTATCAAACCTCGAAACGATATCACTCAAGAGATCCAACGAATCGATCAACAATTCTGCTGAACTTGCGCTCTGTACGACCACTCGCTCATCGAATCAGCGAAATTTATTCTTTCGTAGAATTCGAAGTAGAAGGGAACGTACGTTTGTGAGTTGTGAAAGAACCTCTGGTACGAGGTTGTTACAACAAGTACCAGCCAAGTTACTCCCAGGTTGAACTTCTGCGACAACCATTTTCAAACCCAAACTAGCGATATCCCTAACTCCCTCATCGGTATTAGCCGTCAATCCTACCAATCGATCAATAATAGTTCTAATCCTCGTCGCATTGACACTTGGAGTTAAAGTTGCCAATCTACATTCGCCTCCTCAGTTCAAATCAGCGAGACGGAAAAGAGAGGGGGTTTAAAAGTGAGAAGAGGGGGAACGTACGTTTTTACTGCGACTGATTTCACTTCACCGTTGGGGTCGTTGAGGAGGGATAATACAGATTCTACTAGTTGGTGTTCAGTTGAATCATCGATTGCGAAAGTGGGTTGAGTGGCTTCATTGATCAAATCTTGTAATGCCATAAACCTATATCGCTCTTCCTCGTTCAGTACGCGGTCTAGCTCACTGACAGTAAGGAATAATGATACCTAAGATCTGCATCTGGATTCTTTAGCTGTTTACAAGAGATAGAGATAGA
>JGI24890J29729_1000431_pt1 | contig 26898 bp, 40 predicted proteins | sample FreactcultureFD7_FD_29729 | JGI IMG/M metagenome (IMG submission 29729)
AAAAATGACATTTAGCATAATCGAATTGCAAGAAATAGAGCGCCGCGCGTATGCCGCTGGCGATACTGAAAAATCAAACTTAGCCGCGCAACTATGTGCAGCACTTAGCGCGCTGGAAAAACTAACAGAGGCCGCGGACGATTTAGCAAGCCATATAGAGAAAGAAGCGAAAAGCCCGCCCGCCGGTATCGCGGACGGATACGCGCTACTGGATACGGAAAGCGATAAGTTTACGGATTTTGTCAACGCCGTAACGGACGCGCAAGAAATAACAGAGTAAAAAATTGCCAGCTATAAAGGCCGCCCCTGTAATCGGGCGGCTTTTATGGCGGGTAATTTTGCCCGCTTATGTTTTTAATCTAGAGGATATAAAACCATGAATAAGATTAATTTTTATCTAGAATCACGCCTTGCAAGTATTAAAAAGCGCGCCGCTACTTATAGCCGCTTAGATCCGGCCGCCGCCTTGAAAGCGGCGCGGGAATGGCAAGTTAAATATGGCCGCAAGGGCTGGCGCGCGTATGATAGCGCGAATCATTATGATGATGAAGGCGCGCTATGCTTAGAATCCCTTTATGGCTATAACGCGACGCCTATTCAAGACATAAGCCGCCGCGCCTTTGACTATAGCGGCTATTATGCTGATAGTTTTCAAAGTGAATTGATCCGTCCGTACATTGTCACCATTAAAACGGCGCGCGGCCTATTTATTTGCCCCGCCGTTGACTATTCAGATAGTGACATAGCCACGATATATATCAATTTAGGCGTTATAGTACCCAAAAACGCCCCCGCGCAAGATCTAACAGATTGGCAATTTGCCGCCGCCCGCCGCGCTGATTCATTGGCCGATTCTATCGCTAGAGATAGCCGCGAATGCGACGCCGAAAACCGAGCCATTCTAGAGCGTGAAGAATTGGCCATTCAGATAAAAGAAGCAAGGCAAACGGCGCGCGGCCTGATAGCCGCTATCAAGGCGCAACGCAAGGCGGGAATAGATCTAGCGGGCGCTATATGCGACGCGTTGACCGATAAATTAAGGGAATACAGGCGCGAGATTATCAAGGCCAGAGAGCGCCGCGACGCCTTAGCCGAAAACTATTGGCTATCAGTAGAGGGCTATTAAAAACAGTTAAAAAATAAGCTATTGGCCGCCCTTGCGCGGCCTTTTCTCTTTTTTGCATAGCTAAGAGGCGCGCGAATAGTTCGCGGCCTCTCAAGCGGGCTATTGTCGCGAATATCGCGGGCGCTATAGGCGCGCGGGGTATTGTCGAGAATAGCGCCCATGCACTATTCGCAAGCCGCCGCGCCTTGCGTGACCCCTTGCGCCCTTTAAAAATTGAATGTAAAGCCGCGCCCGCGTTTTTGTAAAGTTTTTGCGCGGGATTGTAAAGTTTAGCCCGTTGTATTGTAAAGTTATGCCGCCGCGCCTTATATCTACAGGGTATCAGNCCGCAAGCCTTTATTCTATAAGGCGCGGCCGTTTGCGGGTTTTACAATCTTAATAAAACGCTTTAAATACGGCGTGTAAGTCATTGATTTTATTGGTTTTTATTTTCAACTAAGGGTAAACCCTATGATGCACTGCACCATTTTTATAAAAAAATCGGATTTTTGAGTTTTTGTAGCAAATATTATACAAAAAGGTGGGGCTACTTGTATTCAGTGTATTACAGTACGTCCTCACGACGCGTCTGCCCAAATATGTTCACCCCATAAATAGAGGATACAACTCTTTACTTGGGCGTATGACCGCCGCCTTGTTTACCGTTCTCTCTAGCAGCTTTAACTTTGGCTTCAGAGTTGGATTTGCCACCCTTTGAACCCATAGCTTTACCAGCCGAAGAAAGATTCGTATATTTAATTGAACCTGAATCATTGCGCGTTGGAATTGCCATATCTATACCCTTAAATGTATTTTAGCCCAAGCGTTTGGCCTAAACTATTTTAGCCCAAGCGTTTGGCCTTACCACCTAGCGCACCATTGCGTCTAACAGCTAATGTCTTTGCTTTTGATTTAGCTTGGCCACCCTTTTTACCTCTTGCGCTTTGTATTGGAATCATACGCTGGCGTTCTTCTTCTGTCCACTTGAAACCGTTGCGCCCTGCACCACCTTTGGTTAAGTTAACCAACGGGTGGCCTAAATCAGTAAAACATTCGATCAATAACTTTTCATGGCTTTCAGCTTCTTCTCTGGTATCCCATGTAGCCACCATTTCAGCAAACCATTCACGATTGACTATTGCTTCATGCCATTTAGGCTGATGTGATCTATGTTTGCTAGTCATACGAGATAAGTTTTTACTCATACCAACATAAAACACTTGGCCAGTATCTTTGAATCTGTGAATGTATGTGTAATTCATTATGCGCTCCGCCTCATGTCTAGTACCACCGCCTTCGGCTCCGGCGGCGCCTCAACCATACGACGCAACTCTGACTTACTGTGGGCTTCTATCGTATCAGGCGCAGCAAAAATACGCTTTTTGCTTGGGTGATCGTTCGATGCCAAGCGACCACAATCAACCCAACCAGCTTCTTTTAATGCGTGAAGCAATGCAGACTGCGGCACCTTGCTACGACCAAGGCCAGTTAGATCAGCAATGCGATCACATACATGATGGAACGGGCTACCAATAGCACCTCTAGCAAATTCACCAGAGCGCAAGCGGATCATCTCAACAATAGTGGACTCAAGGCTACTCATGCCAGATTCTAGCAAGTTCAGTTTAAATTCTGTCATGGCTGGCGCTGCGCCCGGATTGAACTTAGATACATCTCTAGCGTGTAACCATGCAGCAATATGCTCAAAGTTGCCTGCTCTATACCAGTTGTATAACGCAAGGCCAGAGCCGGGTTTGATCTTCTCCATTGGCTGTGCAGATGAGCTAATACAGAACCAACGACGGTCTTGTGATGACAAACTAATGGGAATCTGCTCGTTAGAGAATGCCAACACAAACAGGCGGTTGGCCATCTTGTAGGGGTCTTTGCCCTTACGATTGATGTCTAACATATCAGGCGGCGCTGCAATGATCGGCTTGAGTTTGTTCGCCAATGCTCTACGAGCTGAAGAGTCTGGCTCTTTTAGCTCATTAAGTACTAGCACTTCAGCCTCTAAATGATAGGTGAAGTTTGATTGCAGCTTGTCGCTGTCAACAATAGATAAATTCTTTGAATCGCTGCCGCAAATTGACCAAATGAATGGCATCCACATCAAATCCTTACCGCAGCCCTCATCGCCAACGTGCAGCACTGCATGGTTGATCTTGATCTTAGGATTCTGAAGTTTGAATGCCATCATATCCCAAACGTGATTGCGTTCATTCTCATCAGGTACTAAATGCGCGCAATGCTCAAGCCAACGGCTAATGTCACCGCCTTGAGAAGTAATAGTAGGACGGCCATCAATCCAACGATTGCCGTATAGCGCGCTATCCTTGTACACAATCGCGGTATCGCCCGCAGCGTAGGTCAAACCAGCTAATACTTTAGCATCATGGGCTTGACGATTCTCATCGTAGCAGATGGAGGACTCAACCTTGCGGCCAGTATGAATAGACTTGCATGAGATGTGACGATAGATTGCGTTGAACGTGCTACGAGCAATGTCGTTACGTTCGACCATATCAAAGTATGAATCATCCGATTGGATGTACGCGAACCGATCGTACCATTCTTCCTTTTCTATACGCCCAAGCTCCTTACGCTCAACTTCGGCCAGCATCTTCTCAGGTGTTAGCTCGAACATCTTGGACGGGGTAATCTTTTCTAATGCTTTAACGAACGCATTGGTCAGCAACTCTGGGCGAACGCCCGGCTCATGTTTGGCAGCGCCATTCTCAGCAGCCCACACTAGATACTCGCGTGAACCAAAACCAGCGCAATGTTCATGGTAGCAGCAGTAAGCGCGGTTGACTGGGTGATAGCGACCCATTGGGTTGCCATCGCTATGCTCTGCACTGTTAGGGCAAATCACGCCATACCAACCAGACTGATTGGCTGACTCTAACAGCATTCCGTTCTCATCAATCCACTGCAAAATGTCGTCGTCGCCATCGTCTTTAAGATGTATGGTACGCACTTGAGCAGTGTCAGCCTCATCAGGGTTAACCCCTAAAGCATCGCATATTTGATCTAAAGAAAACTCACGCTCAGGATGAAACTCAATCAGCTTAGAAGCGAAATGTTCTTTGCCCGGCTTGAGGTTGACTGATCCGGGTAAGCGAAAGTTACGCACTGCATTGATCGCGCCCCCATCAGTAAAGCCCGCATCAGCAATCGCTTTGATCGCTGCGGTAAACTCACCCTTGGTTGGAGCTGACTCGCAATCGAATACATAGCCCCACTGATAATTGCTTGGTGAAGTTTCCATAATCCATGTAGGTTCAATGGTTGGCTCTTTGGATTTAGTGCCGACGTCATCAAGAACCATCACTAAGACGTATTCGCAATTGGCAGCAGAGGCAGATACTTTGCCGTCTTTAAAGCGGTCAAGAATGAATGAGCCAGTGTTGCCGTACCAAGCGCCGGTAGGCTTGTAGCGTTCAGGTAAGAACGCTGGCCATGTGTATTTAAGTGTGCCATCGCCATGTAAGGCTTGGTTTCCATCAGCCATTACTGGCTTTTGTCTTACTACTACAAAGGTTTCCCCCTCTGGGGCTAATTTCGTTAAATACTCAACGAATTCAATATTTGATATACTTTGCGCAGTCATGCAAATCCTCTAGTTTGTTTTGATTAAAAAGGCTTGGCTCTTATCGGGGTCAAGCCTTTTGCTTTTATTGGACAGCCAGTTTACTACTTTCCATATCTAAGCATGGCTTTTACTTCTACGTTCAAGGGTAATTCCTTACACCAATCAGGCGGCTCGCACATTACGCGCGTCATTTCTTCAATGATTTCTTGTGGCCTGTCGGTTTCTACAACAATCTCATCGTGGACGTGGAGAACAACATTATCCAACCTGCGTAAAGAATGACGCAGTAAATCATTAGCAACAGCTTGAGTAATATTTTCACACGCCAATCCTTTCCAAAGTCTAGCCCTTGGCCACTCTGTAGCGTCGGCAGCCGGTTTCCACGCAGCTTTGGCGTAAGTAACCCCCTCCGAGTCGAGCTTGGCATAGGGGTAGCATAACACCCTTTCAGATGGAAGTGCATACCAAAGATGCTGTCTGTCATACATATAAACGACGCGCCCAGCAGCGAACTCATAGCCGGGATTGCGTAGGGCTGCGGTGTAGGCTTCTTCTAAATCTTGCCAATACCTTACTGCCCAAGAGTTTGCTCTACGCCACGCATTAACGGTACGCCTAGCATCGGATTCGGGAAGTACCACACCGTAGTTACGACCCATCGCAGCAAAAGCACCAATACCACCACCATAACCACATGAAAGGATAGCGACCTTGCCAATCTGTCTTTTAGAGTCAGTAACTTCATCTTCTGAACAGCTAAATATACTTGCAGCTTCTCTAACATAAATGTCCCTACCATTTCTAAATACATCCAATACAGTATCAGCGTCAGGCTGGTTTGACAACCAAGGATTACAGCGCGCCTCGATGCCTGACCAGTCCGCTACAACTAAGTGTTTACCCTTAGCTGGTATTAATGTAGGCCGGAGCATCCCTTTGAGAACATCGGTAACTCGCTTACCGAATTTTGGGACAATGCTTTCTCCATTAACCATTGCTGTTCTAACAAGATCAGGTTGTTTAGCGCATTTTCGAGTGAAATTGTGGACTTGCGCTCCATAGCTGGAAGCGCGACCTGTGGCGCTCCCACCAGCAAAGACAAACGCTCCGCGCACTCGATGATCCTCCTCATCAGAAAGCTGTGCAAGGCGGCTGAACTTCGCAACCGATGACGCCCAGAGATCGTCCGCGCATTGGATAACGTCTGCGACATCGGGGGGAACTTGATCGGGATTCTCATCAGCAAAGATGAGGAGGTTGGCTCTAACAGTTTTGTCGATGCTGTATTTTTTCTCGCCATCTTTGTATTTCTCCATTAGTTTGAGGGCATCCTCGCCTACGCGAGCCATAACCCATTGTTTCATTTTTGAACTTCTTACGCTGGTAATCTCGCCCTGCGTGATCTCATCAACCAGATCCTCGATCTCGCCTAGCTCGGCTGAAGCATAGCGCAGAGCTGCCTGTGCAAGTGGTACGTCAACCAGTACGCCTCGATCATTAATGCGCTCGTTGACATGGTAATCAAACAANTCATCTGGTGATAGCGGGCGCATGGCTTGACTGACAGTACGCATGACTTTGACATCCATCTCACAGTAAGCAATCATTTCAGCCATCAGCTCAGGTTCACTGCCGAACGTGCCGTCAGCCCTTGGAATGGATAGCAGACGGATCAATTGACTACCTCGGTGATCCTTACGCATCGAAGCGCCAGCGAAGCGGCCAACGTCCTCTAATGAGCCGGGAGCGCAATTGGCTCTGGCCTGTGTAGCGGTGCAATAGAACTGCTCCAGCTTGAAGTTGATCTGTAAAACATACCAAAAGATCAAGCGCTCAAAAGCTGCATTGTGGGCGTAGATTAGGCCAGTATGCTCGCGCACTTCCTCGGGAAAGCTATCATGTGGCAGCCACGTCTTAACTTCTTCATCATCAAAAGCATAAGACATACACAAGACCTCCGTACTGGGGTCTTGTGCATAGTTGTAAACCCCATCCGTCAGCAGATTGCATCGGGATTTGGTTTCAAAGTCGAGCCAAAGAATGGACATTATTTGCCTTGTTTGTGCTTACGACCTGAACCTTTACGAGTGTGGCTCAAACTTTTGGTTTGATGCACTTTAGGCATCTTCATTCCTAATGCTGGAAAAATGTTTTTAATCTCAACGCTGGCAGCTCTTACCATTGCCATCTTGACTTCAGCCATGCCTCTACGGGCATCCGGGGATAAAACGATTTGATCTTTATGGTTCATAGTTTCCTCTAGTTTGTTCTAAATAAAATTAAACTGTTACTTGGCTCACTAATAACAATATTGTGGGATTTATTCCCCCAATGATTACAAGCCCAAGCTGAAATTGTTTTTCGTAAATATTCGGGGGCAAAATCCCCACAAGGTATTTCAGCACCCTCATCCTTTTTTAAATCATGGATGTAAGGGTAAAAATGATTTCTTAGCGTTCCCATCGGATATTTTAATGCGCCGCGTTTTCGCCCAGTTTTATTTACTATTTCTAAATCCCCATGCTTTGTTCCGTCGCTATCAAGAATTGCATAAGTAAATCTACCTGCTTTTAAAAAACTAATTGCTTTATCTAAAGCAGCTTTTTCAATATTGTTCATAATTTCCTCTAGTAAATTAGGTGGGGCTAGACAGTCTTTTTAGTCGTTCGTCTGCGAGTACTTGAGCTGAATAGTGTCAGCCTAGCCCCTATTCGTTACACTGCTGCGCGGCGGCGGCGAGCTGGAGCTGCTGGAGCTTCTTCTGCAATAGAAGGCTCATCCAATTCCAATTCAGGCGCTTTTTCACCTTCTTCAGCATTCATATCCATCCAGTCAATCACTTCAAAGATTGGTGTATAGATACGGCCATAAGACTTATGAACATAATGCTCTTTATCCAAAGTAATAATGGCTACTGGCTTGCTAGGATCTTTGTCAATTTGACCCGCGATCAACGCGCCCAAAGTTTGAACAGCACGTTTACCACCTACAGAAGTAGTCGTAAAGCGCGCTTCCATCCCTTCATCTTCACCAGTTACGCACTTCATTGAAAAACCAACTTGAGTTTCCCAACCACGTTTAGCACCGGCTGGAGCTGGCTCTAACTCAGGCAATGGTGAGCTAATGCCAACCATCTTTTCACCCAATACATCGCCATCGCCCCAAGCGATATAGCCATGTACGAATGAGAATGGGTTTACTGCCCACTCGGAACCTTCTTCTACTTCGGTTTGATTTGCACCAAAAACCCAATGACCAGTTTTGTCCATCTTAATGATGACGCTGCCAGATTCGGCTACTTTAGGTAGATTAGCCTTGAGCGCACCGGCCAAGTCTTTAACTGCTGGTAAACCTGCTGCTTTGAATGTTGTCAAATTTGACATAATATTTCCTTACTTTAGTTTAGTTTAGAGAGGGCGTTAGACAACTGACGCCCGATTTGCAACACCGCTGGCCTTGGATCAGTGTCCTCAACCAACGTACTACCGGAAGAAACCGCTATGACTAGCTCTTTCGGCAATTCTTTCTTCTCCTTCTTCAATAGCTTTTCAGCTTGAGCTGGAGAAATTAATTTTGTGCTGAACAATTCAGCGTGATTTCCTGTTAAATCCATCAAAGTGTTTTCGGCTTGTTGCTCGTCTACCCATTGACGTGTAGCGCGTTTAGCTACCAACTTGAAGCCCGGTACGCGTACATCAGCTTCTACCATCTGGTGGGCTAATGAGCGTAAGTCAGCGACCCACTGCTCTAATACGTCAGCCTTCTTGAGATAAATAGCAATCATCTTAGGGTTAAGGTCTTTCAACGCAAGTTGCGTAGCCCTATCAACGGCGCCAGTCATTAGCGGGCAAGTAGGTTTGGCAGCGCACCAACGACAATGCTCACCAGATTTCATAGTAGCTTCTTTGCCTTGGGATTCTTTAACGGCTAGGCGTAGCCCGCGCTCGAACTGCTGTAAGCGTTCAACTGTCGTCGTCCAGCGACGCATCTCAGGTGGCTGCACAATAATGATCTCGACTTCATCAATATCTTCAAAGATCCACTTGCATTTATCGGTACGCATGGCAGCGCAAGCATAGAACATGGCTTGATCGTTTTCTTCAGCTTNCACAATCACGCCTGAGCCGAACTTCCAGTCAAGCACAATGGCTTTACGGCCAATTTTACCTAGCAAGTCGGCTGATCCAAATGCACCTTCGATGTAGTCACCAAAGTCAACCTCAGACTCAACGGTATATTGCATCTCAAAGTCAGGATCAATTTCGTTCAAACGCGCTAGGGCTGGCAGAATTTTAGACTCTAACAACTCCTCTGTCATTACATGGTCTTTGTACTTCATGCCAATGGTGTCTTGCGGATCGAGTTGCTTCTCAAGGATTTCGGCGATGACGTTATGACAGAGTGTGCCTTCGTCAGCGTATTTGCTTGATGGTTTTGGAGGCATCTTAGCTACTAGAGCTACCGATGCTGGGCAGTTAATTACTCGTTTAGCGGTAGAGCCGCCGACGACGCTTGAATGCTTTGCCATTTCTATCCTTAATTTAGATTACTTTACCTTTTGAACGTCCAGTGTAACACAAGAATTGCGTTACGCAACAGATTTTATGATATTATTTTTTACATGAACCCAAAAGAACGAGAAATAGAGAAATACTTTATCTGGACAGTCATGTCCGTTGGTGGTCTAAGCTACAAGTTTAAATCACCAACCAAGCGCGGTGTCGCAGATCAAGTAGCGTGTTTACCTAATGGACAAACTTGGTTTGTTGAGTTAAAGCGAACCAAAGGCGGCATTGTATCAGCCTTGCAAGCGGAGTTTGCTAATGACATGATTCGCTTGCAACAGCGTTATGCCTTGTTAAGTAGCAAAGAAGAAATTAATGAATGGATAGCCAAGTGTACAAGCTAAGAGATTACCAAGAACAGGCTGCCGATTACATATTTGAACGCGACAGAGCGCTAGTTTTGGCATCAGTGGGCGCGGGTAAGACCGCCATTACGCTTACCGCTATGAAAGAAATGCTAGATAACGGCCACATCAAACGCTGGTTGGTGCTGGCGCCCAAGCGCGTCTGCACTGACGTATGGCCTATAGAGCTGCCGAAGTGGGCTAATGGTATGTCAATGTCAGTGTGCATTGGTACGCCTAAGCAGCGCATGGCAGCCCTCAAAGCCAAGACTCAAGTAATGGTAATCAATTACGACAACTTGCAATGGTTAACTGAACAATACCTAGATTTTGACGGCATTGTATTTGATGAGCTAACCCGCCTCAAGAACCCATCCGGTGCAAGGTTTAAAGCGTTATTGAAAGTCATTGACCCCATGAAGATTCGCTGGGGATTGACCGGTTCATTTACTAGCAACGGCCTAGAAGATGTTTTTGGCCAGTGCAAGATTGTTGACCAATCCCTGTTAGGCCGCAGTAAGGGAGCTTTTCAGCAGCAATACTTTGTATGTATCAATCGCGACTTTGGCCAGTGGGAGCCTAGAGTTGGCTCATTAGAAGCCGTTATGCAGCGTATCAAACCTGCTACGTTCTTGCTGGAATCTTCAGAGTACAAGGACAAGCTGCCACCACTGCGCACCGTAGAGATACGCAGCGATTTGCCAGATCGCGAACCATACGAGAAGATGAAGAAAGATTTTGTTTATCAATTTCCAGATGCCAANGCTATTGCAGCTAACGCTGCGGTGGTTACTCAAAAGTTACAGCAGATGGGGTCAGGCTTTATCTACGTTTCTGATCGTAAGCCAGACTTGACTCGGCCGGGCGAATTTATTAACACGCAACAACCAGTGTGGTTTTCCAGCCACAAGTTTGAAATGCTAGAAGATTTGCTGGCGGAAAACCAGCGAGCCAACACCATCATTGTTTACAACTACAAGGAGGAATTGGCTGAGTTGCAGCGCCGTTACCCTAAGGCTGAAACAATTGACGCCCCTAACGCGATCGAGCGTTGGAACGCAGGCAATATCGAGCTATTGCTGATCCATCCTAAGTCTGCGGGTCATGGCCTCAACTTACAGCATGGCGGCAACAAGATCGTATTTGTATCGTTGCCTTGGAGCTTAGAGTTGTACGAGCAAACGGTAGGTAGGTTACACCGAGGCGGTCAGAAGCATGAAGTCTGGTGCTACATCCTATTAACCAACAAAACTATTGACGAAAAAGTTTGGGCTTCTTTAGCCGATAAACGGGCTATTTCGGAGATTGCGCTAGAAGAATTGAAATAATTGTTTTACATTACAAATAAATCTGTTACAGTAACCAAACTTTGAAAGGAATTACCAATGAGATTGTTTAAAAAGAAAGAGCCAGTCAAGTCGTATAGCTGGAGAACTTTGACAGATATTCTGTCTACTTTGAGTGAAGAAGATGTATTGGATTTGCTTGAAGCAGAACGAAAAGGTGAAAAGCGTTGGTCAATCGTACAACGCCTACACCAGCGGTACACCATTCTTCGCGCGGCTAGAGAACGGGATGAATTGAAACAAGAAATAGCTGCTTAACGTAATTGATTTAACTAGAGGAAAAATCATGAGAACACCTTATATTTGGACTGCTGCTGGAACTGACATTACTACGCGCTGGCGTACTCAATACGGCTGGATTCCGCCGTCTGAGCAACAAGAGTACCGCGACAANTGGAGATACTTTCAGAATCTTCCATTGCGCGCATTAGATGATGGCGCTAAAGAACTGTATGAGATTGCGCTCAAGAAAGCCAAAGTAGTGAGGTTAAAATGAAAACTATGCTGACAGACGTTACTAAAGCCTTTCCTTATGAAGAATCATATAACCATAGTGGAATGGATTTACGGGATTACTTTGCCGCTAAATATTTATCCGGCATTATGGCAAACCCTGAAATTGATTTCGCTACGACCTATAAAAGATTAGCTGAAATAGCGTATATGGTTGCAGACGCAATGATGGAGGCTAGAAAATGAATACCTTACTAACCGACATCGTCGCAGCTCGGCAGCTTATTAATCAGATTGAAATCTTAGCTAGTAACGCTCATGTCAATGGGCGTAAACCTATCTATGATAAAGTCCAAGAGCTACAAACCCATGTTCAACTTTTACTACTAAAAACGGCGGATTACGCATGACAACTTGGACACTTTCAGAATTAGGTTGCACTGGCGATTGTTTACAAGGTAGGGCGCCATGCACTTGTCAAGAGCCAATCCCATTCATGGGGTGGCTTCGGCATGAACCAGTAATGATTGTTGAAAGTGGCGCAAGTGTCATGTCAAAACCAGAGGAAACAAAATGATCTACATTGTGTATACATTGTTAGTACCGATTAGCTTGATTTTGACAGTGCTTTCGATACCTTTAGCCCCTATCTTTGTGTTATTTGCTAGGGTTGAAATGGGTTGGTGCAACAACCATAGTTACGAAGCTGAAGAACCGCGTTTGCCATCTTGGTTAGGTTGGTTTATGACGCCAGATAATAGCTTGTATGGTGACGCTACATTTAAAGAACTGAATGGCTTTAGCTATTTTTCAATGATTAAGTGGCTGTGGCGCAACCCGGCGTATAGTTTTGCGTTACGCTATTTAAGCGAACCATACTTTACCAGCGTTAGCGGGGATAAAACAATTAAGGATAACGACAATGCAAAAGCGGGCTGGTGTTTCGTACACGTTGATGGACTATTTCAATTTACTCTTGTTGCCCCTATTGGTTTTAGCCGGTGTATCTATGTTAATTTGGGTTGGAATATACGCGGCTTGGTGGATGATAACGTCCAGCCTAAACCGGCTAATTGGCAAGCGACGTTCGTGTTTTCTCCAAGACTATCGGGATTTAGATAAATGAACGCAAATGAACTAGCTGATGCTTTAGTAAATACGGACTACACACCATTAAAAGCGGAATGTGCCACCATGCTACGCACTATCCCAGCACTACAAGCTGAAATAGAGGCGTTGAAAACAGATTTATTATTCTTTCAAAAAGAAAAATCTAAAGAAGAATTAAAGTTAGCAGCTAGGTATTTTGAACTAACAGATGAGGAAATAATTGAACTGTTTGAATCCTGTGGCTATCCAAACACTATGACTGGAATTAAAAAATTTGCTAGAGCAATACTAAGAAAGGCAAGTGAGAAATGAAAAGAATTATTGCTTTTGTATTATGTTTTTCAGCCACATTATTTATTGGTTGGGTAGCTGGAACGGACTTAGACCATAGAAGTTTAGACCTTGCAGTTTTGCTTATGCTATCAAGCGTAGTTGGCATGGTTGGTTTTATTTCTCCATTTTTAGATGATTAAGAAAGGTAAGTGAGAAATGAGATTAACGACTGAAAAGGTATTAAACGACATTAAAACCTATTTAGAGGAGACAGCAGAGCTTCCTTGGGGTACGGCACACATCATCCTAATGGAAGCACAAGACCAGATTAGCAGCCTACAAAGACAGCTTGATTACAAAGAATTAACAGATGAGGAAATAGATTATTGCTGGAGTCATTCGCATGGCAATACACCTTGGATGAAACAAAAAGCATTTGCTAGAGCAATACTAAAAAAGGCACAAGAGAAATGAACGCAAATGAACTAGCTGATTCGATGGAAATCCGTGCGTCAATTCGTAGAAAGGCAACAAGCCGTAAGAGCGTACAAGAAAACGCCAACGATAGACTTGCTGACCAGTTAGAACAAGCAGCCACCATGCTACGCCAGCAACAAGCTGAAATAGAGGCGTTGAAAGCTGATAACGAGCAAATGTGTAAAGCATTGTTCAAGGCAACTAGAGCAATACTAAGAAAGGCACAAGAATGAAACAACTTTATGTACGTTGCTTAGACAAAATGGTTTTCCCAATTAATAACAAAACACTTGAGCCACTGCGTTGCTCTACTTATGATGCCTATTGTTTTTCTTTTCCTGATGACGAAAGAGAATACATAGATTTATCGGACTGGTATTCACTAAGAAAGGCACAAGAGAAATGAACGCAAATAAACTAGCTGATGAAATGATGAAATTCTATAACCTTGAAGAAAATACAGCACCGATTCAGATATATGATTTAGTCGCCACCATGCTACGCCAGCAACAAGCTGACAAAGACAGGGCTTTACGAGTGCTTAAAGAAGTTGATGGAATTTTGCTTGATTACATTGAGCAATTAGAAAAGAAACCAATGACTACTTTAGCGTATGGTAGGGGCGTAACTTTAGCAGTTAAATACATGATTGCAGTATTGGAGGAAAAATGAAATCCATGACTGAAGCAGAACTTAGATTTCGCTTAAATAAAGCCTTAGCTGACGCCGACTATTGGCGCATCAAATATGATGACTTGTTGCTTCATATCGAGCATCAAACGGCCTACATTCGGCATTTAGAACAACAGGTATGGGGAGGCGTATCAAAATGAATGAACCAATGGTTATGGAATACGATCCAGTTCTTGCACAAGAATCTATTGAGAAATTGACCGCCGCTTTGAGCGTTGAAAGAAATACTGAGGTAACGCACGATCCGGTGAACCATCCAAAACATTACACTGACCATCCTAGTGGAATCGAGTGCATTCAGATTACCGAACACATGGGTTTTAATTTAGGTAACGCTGTTAAATATATTTGGCGTTGTGACCTTAAAAAAGACGCCATTGAGGATCTTAAAAAGGCCGTTTGGTATGTTCAACGCGAGATAGCCAAACGCGAAGCTAATGAGTAGCTGGCTAATTGTTTTGACAGGCTTGATATATTTGTATATCAGCCTTGAACAATTTTACAAGGGCAATACCGGCATGGCTATTTGTTATTTTGGTTACGCCCTTGGAAACGTCGGGCTTTACATGATGGCTAAGTGATACCTAAAGGTTGCAATTAGCAACCTTTTTTCATACCTATAAGTACAAAAAAGATACACAAATTTCGGACAACAATGCCACATTTTTGCATGGAATTTTCTTTATATTTCATGCACTTAACACGTTTATTTTTTAGATAACATAGTCAATGTTAAAACAATAACAAAGTAAGAAAAAGTTTCCCGAACGGGAAAAATGTTTAAAAAAGTGACCAAATAAGCAAAAAAATTACCGATCGGGGTATTTTGTAAGGAAAAGTATTTGTCAACAGAATGGTAAATAAACCTCAAAACCAGCTTTATTTGTCAACGAAATGGTAAATAGCCGTTTAATATGTCTACAAAAGTGCAAATTCTATACATATTAAATGACTCATTAATAAGGCTTTAAGCTATTTAAGGACTCTTTAATAAGTCATAATTCATGGCCGTCAAATCCCAACTCTAATCCAACAGCCATCTTTCTACGCTTGAATGTTGCGTCATGTAGTGTCCATTTGCCAGATTTGTGCCGAGAACAATGGATCATTTCGTGAGCCATAGATCGCACCACCGTATCGTAGTGACCGCAACGAGCTTTAGATATGCTAAAGATATGCGGTTTAGCCATTGATTCATCGTATTCATAAGTAGCCATTACTGTATGGTCATCCACAATATCGTAGCGGCATAACTCACTTGGCGGCAAATCCCATTTAGTAAAGGGTTCGCATTTAGCCAAAGTAAGATAAATACTTTCTAAGATTTTGGGTGTAATTTTCATACTTTGTTTATGCAGCCTCTAAACTCGTATTCCCCATTGGCTTCATCTGACACCATAATCATCTCTGGCATCAGCATACGGCCTTGGTCAAAAGACAACATCACAAAGCCACTGCGCCAGTCCTTAGGGCTATCTTCGCAATACTCGAAGGTAGGACTCATGGGGTCAGCCAAACAGCCGGTTTGGACGCCCCAATAGGTGCCTTGGTAGTTACTGATTGGCTGACAAGCGAGAACGTGCGTATGGCCAGTAATGATGTTGGTATTGCCCGCTGATAACAGATTGCTGTAGCCTGCTGTACGCCCGCCCTTATAGCGGTGTTTGATGATGGTTTCCTCACCAATCCAAAATGACCAGCAAGTTTCCCATTCAGGAAAATGGTATTTGAGGCTAAAGCCATCAACACCGCTATACTCTGGCACTTTATTGACTAGCCACGATTCGTAGCGCATATCGTGGTTGCCCAGCGTCCAGATCAAACGGCAGCCAGCCGGTCTATGTTTAACGATCTCATCTAAATGCTCGCGGCAAGCCTTGAGTTCTTCCAATACGGTAGGCTTTGCATCGTAATTGATTGATGGGAAACGGCTTAAAACCTGTCCATCGAAGGCGTCGCCGTTGCAGATGATGACTTCTGGCTTGAACGTGTCAATCATCTGTAATAGGGCTTTAAAGGCCGTTGTAGTGGTGTCTGTAAAGTGAGCGTCTGAAAACACAATGACGCGTTTGACTTTATCAACATCAATGCCTCGGCGGACATTGTGCGCTGCTTGCTCTACTTTTTTGGGTTTTTCTTTTTTGGGGCTGCGTAAAGAGCCATGCGTGGGCAATTCAATATTATGTCGAATTTGAATAGCAGATTTACGGTTAGATACGCTTCTAGGGTTTATACCTAGTTCTTTGGCTACAAGGGTTGGCGATCCTAACTTTTTCCAAAGTTTAATAAATTCTTTATCAGAACACACAGGCTCAAACGGCATAGTAATCTTTCTAATGTTTATAAGTCGGATATTAACCGAATTGTGTGTTAAATCAATGTCTTATTAGCGTTTTCCTGTGATTCGTTTGAACTTTTGTTCTAGCTCGTAATCTTCGCGGCACTCTGCGCCACAAAAGCTACCTTGTTTAACCGGCTCATTGCAATAAACGCAATGACCTAAAAACTTTTCTTTTTCTCTAGCGCGTATGGCTTTGATTGCCAAATCGCGGTGCATTGCTTCTAAATCGGATGCTTCATCAAACAAATCGCTCATGCTACTAACCCACCTACATTCTCGTAATAGGCTTTAAGATGCGCCATATCGTTTGTGTGTTGTCCATATTTCGCGCCCGGCAAACTAGCCCAGCGTGAACTGCATTTTTGAATGGCTTGCTCGAACTCGCCTTCATTAATCAATTTATCCGCGCCAACTTCTTTAATCATCTGTAGCGCGATTTTGTCTTGTGATACAGGGGAGAAGTCCATCAAGTGAAGCTGTGCCTTGTATGCGTCAAAATAGCGCTCTAAGATTTGATATCTGCCGGCAGCCGTTGATGATAGCCCATTGACCGTAATTAGCTTGCGAGGATGGTCAGCGTAGCCTGAGAATAATGCGCCACCCAAAAGGACGTTATAGCCATTGTCCGACTTGGCCAGCAGCGTTCTGCCAATTTCGGAGAACGCAATAGTGTCGAGTAACGCTTGCTCGTTCTTTGTCATTTACTTATGGCGTCGTATTGGGCGTAACAGGCTTTAAGTTCAATCCGGAGTTTGTCGGCGCGGGCAGCTTCCCCGACAAGAAAAGCTGAATCCTCGGCAAAAAGGCTAAGTCCAGTTCTTCCTGTGAAACCTTGTCCATTGCTGGCTGCTTCGGTTCGACTGGGACGTGAACGCAACTCGTTAAGAGTAGCAAACAACTTAGCGTTGATAGCGTTAATTTCTGCATTTTTATCTTTCCTTAGTTTGTCTACTTCGGCTTGATGTTGGTTTTGTTTTTCTTGCGTGATGGTAGCTTGTTCTGCTTTGTACGCCACCAATCGTGAATAACCCACCCGATAACCACTAAACCAAATAGCGAATACCACCAAAGCACTAAGCCCAGCTTTGACATAGAAAGAAATAGGCAGTGGGAAGGTCATTCAATTGGCTTGTTAGTTATAAAGCGCAATACAGCAACAATAACGCCAATAGCAATAAGGCAAACACCATAATATCGAGGGTCGATAAGGTTTTGAACATAAGAAAAGTTATCAAATAGCGCGCCAAAAACAACAAGGGCTAAACTAAACCACATTGTTTTGGAGCGATGGGCTTTCATTTTTTCTTTATTGTCTTTTTAACAACAGCTTTTTTAACTACAACCTTTTTGACTGCTGGCTTACGCGTTGTGGCTTTTTTGACCTGTGGTTTACGTTTTAAGGGAAACTCAGGTAAAACTTCTTGAACAGGCGCCAATACCGGCTCAACTGGTTTGCGGGTTAGAAGTGCTGCAATTCGCTTTAGCATTATTTATCTACCTTTTGGTCAAGTTTATCGAGGATCTTGTCTAACTTGGCAAATATCTGATTCGTAACAGTTTGGAAATCTTCACGCTTCACATATTGACCAGCTACTAATACTTCAATATTGCCTACTTTTTCAGCAAGTTCTTTGTCAGTCTTTTTTAAGTCTTTATATGAGTCCCACATAATTTTGCCTAAAATGCCAAAACCGATGTTAATTAGACCAAATACCCAGTTTAAAAAAGACTGATCCATGCTGCGCTCCTTATGCGGCTGCTGGTGGTTCGACTGGAGCCTCGGTGTTAGCAGCATTCATTTGCTCTTGAATAGCTTGAAATTGTGGGGAAACTACTTGGCCAAGATTTGTTAGCATTACAAAAACTTCTTTAGCTGGGCGCGTTTCCAAATATTGGATCACTTGAAGAATCAAATTAGACGATAAAGTAATTGGGTGCATCATATTTCCTTTAAAAAGTTGGGCATCATTGCCAGACTCAAGTATATCAATTAAAAGAAGGCAGTGATAATAATTACGCCAGATCCGCCAGCAGCGCCAGCATATCCGTTAGTACCAGCAGTACCGGCTGTACCACCAGCACCAACAGCATAAGAATATGTTGCTGCAAGAGTTCCAGAAATATACGCTTCAATGTACCCGCCAGCAGCACCGCCACATCCTGAATATTGATTGGTAGCATTAGGATTGTACGCTCCACCGCCACCACCAGCGCCGCTATTAGCTGTTCCGCTACTAGGGTTTCCGTTGCCAAAAGTAGCGCCGCCACCACCACTAAAAGGTGAAGCAGCACCAGTGCCACCAATAGCATAAATACCTGTACCGCTACTGCCTACGGCGTATAAAGCACCTTGACCACCAGCGGCGCCCGTAACGCCAAGACCTGAAGCTGGTGAATTAATTGTTCCTGTTCCACCGCCTTGTGGATTAACACTTCCACCGCCACCGCCAGTAGCAGTTAATAGTGAAGTTCCAAAAGTAGTTGTGCCGCCTGTGCCGCCTGTACCAGCAGTACCGCTATTACCAGAACCCCCGCCACCGCCGCCGCCGCCAATCATGCGAACATAAAGATATGAGCAGTTTGCTGGCACTGTGTAAGTACCGCTGCCAGATGTGTAAACTGTGACTGCTGGGGCAGAAGTAATCATGCCACCTTGAACTTTAGTTAGTGCCATTATGCCCCCCTTACTAAACAACCTTGAAAATAACAAGATGTTTGAAATGCTTGTGTATTTTGTGCGTCATTAAAAGTTGCATAAATTTCAACGTAATCTGTTGAGCCATTGCAATATATCAAAACGCTAGTGTTTTCAGCGTATCTAGTAGAATTGGATTGTTGCCCACTCCATTTATATAAAGAACCATTTTTATAAACCCCAATATGCAAACTAGTAGCAGTTGTTTGCACCGCTACGCAAGCATTAATTTGATAATACCCAGCAACAGTAGGCGTAAACCTACTAGAAGCAAACATACCGCCAGTAGTATCCCATTCACTAGAAGTAAAAGTAATTTTTGTTGGTGAAGATGTTACTGCTTGAGCAACACTTTGGTAATAACTGAAAGAAGGTGCGTTACCTAAAGTTGCAAGAGTGTTTGCTGTTGTCATATATAGTACTCAGTAATCATTATTAACCCAGAACCGCCAGCGCCGCCATTAAAACCATTGGTTCCAGCAGTGCCACCAGCGCCGCCAGTGCCAATAGAATAAGAATAAGACGCGGCTGGGCTTGCGATAAGTGCTTTAATGTATCCGCCAGCGCCGCCGCCAGCGCCAGCAATAACACCAGTAACTGCTGTAGAGTTTGAACCAGCACCACCACCACCTGCTCCAGTATTAGCTGCGCCAGTAACCCCCGGAGCAGTTCCCCAAGAACCACCACCGCTGCCACCAAAAGGGTTTGTGCCGCCAGCGCCGCCGGTTAAATATGGCACTAAACTTGTACCATTTCCAACACCCGGTGTTGTGCCTGTGCCGCCAGCTAAAGCAAGACCAGTTGCGCCAGCGCCTATAGAAGATGTACCGCCTGTACCGCCGCCTGCTCCACCATATTGACCACCATTACCAGCCCCACAAGTTAAAAATGAAAAACCAAAGGTTGTCGATGTTCCGCTACCGCCACCATTGGGAGCGCCAGCAGAGCTAGAGGCTTGACCGCCACCGCCGCCGCCAACCATTTCAACCAATAAAGCACGAACACCAGCGGGAACGGTATAAGTTCCAGACCCGCTAGTTAATACGGTCATAGTATGAGAAAGCGGTGCAATGTTTGATTGAACTACAGCGTTAGGAGTATTAGGAATAGCATTTAACACCGAGCTTACATAGAACNATTCAATTTGAATGGTATCGCCAGCAGTTGCGCCGGATACTAATACAACGGTTGTGCCATTAGTTGCTGTGTAATCTGAAGTAGGCGTAAGTAAAACGCCATTACGAAACACATTAATAAATCCAGCGGTATAACTAGGAGGGGTAAAAGTTGTTTGCCCAGCAGTTGCAGTAAATACTGTAATTGTTCTATAAGCGGTTGTAGTTACGCCAGAAGCGGGTATACCAAGATAACGGCATGAAATATTAGCTGTACCACTTGGAGGCGCAGCAGAGAAAGTAAGAGTAAGACCTGATACAGAGTAAGTGCTTGGGTCTTGCAATACACCGCTAACTGCAACTAATACCGAAGCAGTATTGGCTGGAGCAACAGACATTGTAAAAACTGTTGTAGAGCCAGTACCACTAAAGCTATCAGTTACGAAAGCTGCTTGTGTAGGTTGATTACCGATATAGGACATTATCTATTTCCAGATTGCATTTGCAATAGCTTGTACTTTAGGGTCTTGACCAGAAATATCATCGCTAGGCGTAAGAAGCCATCTTTCATAAGTTTCTGAAATAGGATTGCTATCTTCTAAGATACGGGTAGCCTGTCGAACTTGAATAATATTGCCTTCAAGAACTTCAATTTTATCAATAACAATTTGTTTTTCTAATGACATTTTTATTCCCTAAGAAGCTGTCGGATAAGTTATAGACATTGTAATAAATGGGGCGTTAGCTATATCATTTGCAGTCATTTGTCTTACAGAAGTATTTATTCCAGTTGTGCAATATACGCTTATATCTGTCCCACTACTTGCATTGCCGCCAACCCACATCACATTAGTGTTTAAAGTTCCCCAATTACCGCAAGAAGCTGGTATCCAATATAAAGCACCGCCTTGAGCAGCAAAAGGTAAGTTACCCATTGATACAGCAGCGCCACTCCCACTAGCGCCACTTGTAGCACTTGCTAATACAGCCATAAAGCACGTAACCATTTTTCCAACTTTTACGTAATATCCTGATTGGTAAGAGTATGTAAATGAAGCTCCAGTTGCCTTAAAAGATGGAGTAAAAGAACCGTACTCATAATCATTTAAAACTTGGTTATTTAAAGCGCCTGTTTTATTAAAAATAACCCCTGCATCTGCACTTAGCATTTGGATATTGCTAGTTATTTGTGGGTTAATCAGCGTTGGAATAGTTTGCAATACTGGGTTGCCTGTACCAGTAGGGTTGTTCATTTGCGCTTGGCCTACTGTTCCCGCACTAGGAGCAATCGTATTTGTTTGTAAACTTGTGTATTGAACCCAAATATTATTAGTGCCGCTTGCAGGTGCAGAAGTAAAAGTTAAAGTTGTTCCGGATACGCTAAACGCTGAAGCTGGGTTTTGCGGTACGTTACCTACTACAACAAGAATCTGCGCCGCACTGACAACACTTATCGGCAATGTAAATACGGTTTGAGATCCCGTACCAGAAAAATACGCAATTGTTGGCGCGTATTGCTGAATAGTAGGGTTGTTTCCGACGTAACTCATATTAGCTAATCTGTAAGCAAGAAAGGATTGCGTCAGCCGATGTAGCCGCGCTGGACACTACTGTAAAAGCATCGCCGGTATTAAGTACGATTTTGCCATCCGCGCCAAACAATGCCAAAGAACCGCCAACCGGTACAGTCGCGTTTGTGACTACATAGTAGTTCACCGCAGACGCCGTAATATAGGCGCTTACTGTGATCGGGCTAGTAGTGGTATTGGCCAAAGTCATACCAATGACAGTTGTTTGCGTAGCCGCGCCAGCCGTAACAAGAACGACAGGCGTAGTGCCTACGTTCTTAGCTACATATCTTGTGAAAGTGTTTGTTGACATTATCTATCCTATTATCCAAGAGCTATCGCTAAAGCAACCGCAGTTCCGGCAGCATCCGCCCCTACCGTATTGTACGAGATTGTAGTCGCTGCTGATCCATTATAAGTTGATCCGGGCGCAACACCAGCACCAGACGCATCAATTGTCAATGCGTTAGTTGCAATAGCAGTAACCGTTACTGATCCACCAAGGCTTACTAATGAACCGTTGATTGTGATCGAGCTATTGATCAGTGAGCTATTGCCAATGTTTGTCAAAGTGTTGGTAGCGCCGCTGATTGTAACGCCCGCCAAGGCGCTTAATGTGCCGCCCAATGACAAGCTAGATGAGCCAATGGTTACTGAGCTGTTAACTAAAGAGCTGTTGCCAATGCTAGTAATGGTATTGGCTNAACCGCTAATACTGACGCCAGCCAAAGTACTTAGGGTATTCCCTAATGAAACAGAGCTAGAACCAATCGTGATGGAGCTATTAACCAATGCTGAGTTTGGTATGTTGGTCAGCGTGTTAGTAGAGCCGCTGATTGACTTATTGGTTAATGTTTGCGCGCCAGCTAAAGTCGCTACAGTGGAATCAATTGCGATCGTAACCGCTGTAGAACCATTGTAGGACGTACCAGTTAAACCAGTACCAATGGTCAGAGCATTGGTAGCGGTGGCCGTAATCGTGCCTGAACCACCCAAGGATACCGCTACACCGTTAAAGGTAACGCTAGAATTAAGCAAACCAGCATTAGGCAGCCCAGTAGCGTTGGTCAAAGTTAATGACGAAGGCGTACCAAGATTAGGCGTAACCAATGTAGGGCTAGAGGCGCGAACAAAAGTGCCAGTACCAGTACCAGTGTATTCAGCATTGGTTAAATGGAAAAACTCATTTGCTGTACCGCCTTGTAGCCCGCCCAAATCATTGTGCAGGGTTACTGTAGAACCGGTGAATACTTGAGTAAACGCGGAATCAATTTGGATTGCGGTAGCCGCGTTCTTTAATACAATAATTCGACCAACCAAAATTGCCATTGTTGACAAAATTGGAGGCGGAGTTGGAGATAAAGAAGTTTGTGCTTGTGCAAGAGTGTAATTACCTCCGCCAAGTACATAAGCCAATTTAGGTAAACCAGAGCCATCAATATAACGGTACACCCAGTTTACTGCGTATCTACCATTGTTTAAAGTTTGTAAAGCTGTGCCATCATCGTATTGAGTGATGTTATAAGTTGAAACTGTTGCCGTATTCCATACACCACCAACATGATAGTAAAAATCAGCATTACTTGACGCAGAAGTTTGTAAAGTTTCGTTATATTGAGTTACCCCATACCAAACTACGCCAGCTCCTACAGTGATTACATTGCCTGTTGATTCACCTAAGGCAAGGCCAGATGCCCATTGATAACGGTTAGTCTGTACTAAACGACGATTTAAACGGGATGCAGTTGAGCGTCCCCAATCAATTGGTTGGTAATGAACTTGAGTGCCATTACGCCATAAAAGAGTCGCTCCAACAATACTAGAGTTATCAATCAGCGCTACGTTTTGCACTACAGAATAAACAGGGCTGCCGCTGTTATAGCTAACCACTAAATAGTTTGCAGAATTGTCTACTAAAGCCAATCCAGTAGCAGCAGGGATTACATACGTTCTAAAATCGCCAGTCCAGCCCGGTAGCGAAAACAATACAGCATTTACCGATGACGCGTTAAAAGTAGCGCCGCTGCCAGTAATGGTAATTGTTGGCTGAGAAAGAACGCCCGGCGTATTAGCGCCAATATCCAATTGCTCAATATTGCCAGCAGTATTTTTGTAATACAGACCAGTAGTTTTTGTCCAAACATCGCCAGCTATAGGGGCTGTTGGCTCTGCGCCTGACGGGATATTGATAGACGCATAACCCGAAGTAGAAGCTGCAAAGCTGGCTAATCCTGACGCGCTTAATGTAGTTACATGAGCCGCAGCCGCCGTTGTTCCACCAAGCACTGTGCCATCAATATTGCCGCCGGTAATCGCTACAGCATTGGCGTTTTGTGTAGACATCGTGCCAAGGCCAGACACTTGAGTGTTGGCGATAGCAATGCTGACTGCCGATAGCGCTGTCAATTGACCTTGAGCATTTACAGTAGCTTGTAAAGTCTGACTAGCAGTGCCATAAGAACCGGCAACAACAGCGGTGTTGGCAATGCTTAATGTGCGGTTAGCTGTTAAGTTACCGCCACCAGATAGACCAGTGCCAGCCGAAATAGTAATCGCTGAAGATGCGGCGCCTACATCAGTATAGCTAAGAACTACTGAGCCAGTGTACCCGTTAACGCTAGTGACTAAATCAGTATTGTCAATCTTTTGCCATACAGAGCCGTTAAAGATTGCCCAGTCATTAACTTGCCAATCAGTGATGCCGTTCAAATTCGTTGTACCCGCTACATTTACTACATAGTAGTAACCCTGAGTACCAACAGAACTTGTCAGCGTTGGAGTATTGGTTGCCGCGTTCCAAGTACCTTGATACTTGAGCGCGCCCAATAATGACGCAGGAATTTGACTGGCGGTTAAAGTACCGCTGGCATCCAAAGTTGCTGCGCCGAATGGCTGACCAGCATCAGTAATCTGAGCTGTAGCAATTGCGATGTTTTGTGCAGATAGCGAAGTCAAACGACCTTGAGCATCAACGGTAGCGCTTAAAGACTTGCTTGCAGAGCCGTAAGAGCCTGCGGTGACAGTTGTATTAGCTAAAGCAATTGTGACCGCGCCTGAGCCGTTATATGAGCTGCCATTCAATCCAGTTCCAATAGTTAGGCTAAACAAATTAGAGCCTAATGAAACGCCTGAAATAGTAGAGTTGGTCAATCCCGAATTAGGAATTGTGGTGTTAATCTGACTAGCCGCAATGCTGATTGGCTGGTCAATCAAAGAAGTGATTTGGCCTTGCGCATTAACAACCAATGTCATGCTTCTGGCATCAGTGCCGTAAGTACCGGCTACTACAGCGGTGTTTGCTAAAGCTACCGTTACGGCAGCCGAACCATCATACGAACCGCCATTCAAGCCTGTACCAATGGTCAGCGCATGAGGGTTAATTGCAGTAATTGTGCCTGACCCGCCTAAAGCAACATTGACACCATTATAGGTAACAGAGCTGTTAACCAATGCTCCATTAGGTATGCTGGTTAAATTTGCGCCTGAACCGGTAAAGCCTGTTGTAGCGGTAATCGTTGTACCGCGAAGGGTATTAGCAGTTGTAGCGCCAATAGGTGTGTTATCAATGCTGCCTAATGAGATTGATACTGCGCTCATTGTGCCGCCAGTAATCGCTACTGCATTGGCATTCTGAGTTGACATTGTGCCAAGGCCAGATACTTGAGTATTGCTGATTGCAATCGAAACAGTATTGGCTAAGGTCAAACGGCCTTGCGCATCTACAGTGAAAGTTGCTACCGAACCAGCAGAACCGTAAGCGCCAGCAGTAACCGCAGTGTTAGCTAAGTTAATTGTGACGGCAGCAGAGCCATCATAAGACCCGCCATCTAAGCCAGTGCCGATAGTTAAGGCATGAGGCGCAACCGCAGTGATTGTGCCTGAACCGCCAAGGGCTACGTTAACACCGTTAAAAGTAACTGAGCTGTTAATTAAAGAGGTGTTGCCAATATTTGTCAGCGTATTGGTAGAACCGCTGATAGATACCCCAGCTAATGTTGTAATCGTATCGCCAAGGGAAACAACAGTAGAGCCAATAGTGAAAGAGCTATGGGCTAATAAGCTGTTTGGAATAGCCGAATTAATTTGGCTAGAAGCAATGCTGATTGGCGTATTTGTAGCTGAAGTTGCTTGACCTTGAGCATTAAAGACAATTGTTGGTACAGAGTTAGCAACGCCATAACTACCAGCGCTAACAGTCGTGTTGCTGATATTAAACTGTGTACCAATTAGGTTTAAGCCTACGCCAGCGGTATAGGTTCCCATACCGGAAAATTGAGTCCAAACAATAGGGGTTACGTCAATCGTACCCAATTTAGGTGCAATGACGTTCCAACCAGTATTAGCGTAAAGATGGCCATTTTGAACAAAAGTAGATGCGCCCGGTACTTGTGACCAAGCAGACATATCGTTTGCTCTAGCCCAAGCCGTAGTGGAAACTACCCAAATACCATTTTCGGCAGAGTTACTTTGGTTTTTAACAACAACGCGATCGCCAGCTACAGTAGTGTATTGGTCAATAACTTGAAGGCCAGAAAGCGTAATTGGCGCTGTTGTTGCGCATTGGCATTCTGCTTTGGAAGTACCTTGTGAAATAGAGTCAGCATACGCCTTATTAACTAGACTTGTAGCCTGAGTTGGCGCAGCGTAAATATTACCAGTTTGAGCATCTACGTTAAGGAAAAATGCGTTGTATTTGGTATTTTCTAAATCATAGATTTGGGCAAAATCGTTACCAGTCCCCGCAGTCATTAAGTTAGCTGCGAAATCTCCACGTTTCCATGCTCTAGGAGTTGTACCTTCTTGACCCCGAATTACAGTCAAAACATCGCCGTTTACGGCTGTAACTAAAACAATTTCTTCAATTAGACTATTTAAAGCGTCAATTAAAGTAAGTTTAAAAGACTCATCAACGCCCGGATTTGGAAAGTATGAGGCTGTACCACTAGCAATATAGATAGTCGTAGCAGTGCTACTTACTGGGGCAGCAAGGGTCGTTTGCGCTTGGTTAGCAAAAAGTAGCGTTGTCATAGTAAAACCCTATCTGAACACTACTAGATGATACTGTAAGTGTCGTTAGCTGCGCCGGTAAATTTGATAGTTGTAACTGGGGCGGTCAAAACATAAACGATTTGACCTGTTGCTGTATAGGTAGGAGTTACAGCAGGGAAGTAAGTTGCGCCATTATCATAAGATAATTGAATTGCGCGTCCACCAGCAG
>JGI24890J29729_1000432_pt1 | contig 26854 bp, 50 predicted proteins | sample FreactcultureFD7_FD_29729 | JGI IMG/M metagenome (IMG submission 29729)
GGCCGGGAATACCGCCGAGGACCAGACTGCCGGCATGGGCGAGGCACCGGCAGCGCAGGAGCAACCGCCAGCGAAGCCCGCCGCCGCCGAGACGCCCGCCAAACCGCCACAGGAAGTCCAGGGCGAGCTTTTGAGGGAAAAGGCTACCAAGGAGCCGTCTCCCAAGGAAAACGCACCAGCGGCCACGCCAAAGGCTCCAGCGGCCAAAGCTGCCCAAGCGGCAGAGCCAGAAGCGCCGAAACCGACCACGGCGGCTGAATACCTCGTCTATTGGGCCGATTTCTGCGCCAAGGCGACCAGCGCCGCAGCTATCCAAAACCAGTACGCGGCGGATCGCAGCCTGCGCAAGACATGCGCGCCGTGGGGCGAGGAGCAGTTCGGCGAACTTAACCACATCAAGGAGGAGAGAATTTCCGAACTGAAGCGGTAAGAGGCTAATCATGAGCGATTCGACGGACGAACTTGCGGCGTCGTTCAATAGAATTGCAAGAGCGAAAGAAATCGTTCGTGAACTTTGGCCTTGGCTTCGGGACGAGGAAATAAAAAAGATCGCTGTTATTTTAGTTAGAGCTTTTAATTCTAGATAAGTGAGGAGCCACCACCTATGAGCCTAATCGAGCAATTCCATGCCGCCCACAAGGAGCGCATCTCCCGTCTTTCACGACGAGCGCCAGAGGCCGGGCCACCGCGTGTCAAGCCGATGCCGCGCGTCATTCTACTGGACAGGAACGGGAGGAGGATCGAGCCACAGCGTCCTAAGCCACTGCCGAAATATCCGCCATTGCCGCCGCCACCAAAAATGCCGGAAGCGACCATCCAGGGTAACGTCTCTGTCGCGCAGATTATTTTCGCCGTGGCCCGCGCGTTCAACATGGACCAGAAATGGATCGTCGAGAGAACCACACGTTGCTATCCTGTGGTACTAGCGCGGCACGTAGCGTTCTACCTGTGCCGGGAGTTGACGAGCCATTCTTTAGCCGAGATCGGCCGCAGGATGGGCGGCTTCGATCATTCCACTACCTTGCACGGCATTCGCCGGATCAAACGAATTGGCAACGACGACACAAAGCTAGCCAACATGATCGGCCAATTGCGCGAAATCTTGCTCGACGAGAACAAAGAAGATGCGCCGATAAGCGCGCAATCATTCCCGGCTGCAGGCATGATGGGTGCTACTTTCCATGTAGGCAAGAGAAAATGGCGTTCGCAGATCCAAGTCGGCAAGAACTTGGTGTTCTTGGGATACTTTGATACTGCCGATGAAGCACACGCCGCCTACACGCGAGCTGCTGAACAGCATTTTCGAAAGTTTTCGGGTTCAGTCTGATGGGAAGCCCGCACGGCATCGCCAAGAGCACAGGCCGCGATTATGCTGCGGCCGANAAGCTGGCCGTGATCGAGCATGCCATCGTCCAGCACAAAAAGTTATTCAAAAAACGGACACAAGACCGGCATGCCATCGCCGCGCGGCTGGACGTGCTGCGCGCCATCGCGAGGGATTACCGAGCCGACGTGACATGGAATTAGTGCGATGCTCAAAGCTGTAACTTTCATGTTGGCCTACACGATTGTCTTGGGGATTCTGTTCGCATACGTCATCCCCTGCGATGATGGTTTCTGGCGGGGATTCCGATTGTTCTACCGCGTTGAATGCAGATAACTTCCCATCGATTAACTTGAACCAAAGGAGTGAAACATGAGATTGATTATCGTGATCGCAGTCATGGTGGGATTGACGACGGGTGCTTTTGCCGGCGAGCCCGACAAGTTCACGATCGAGCAGTGCATCTCGATTTTGAGCGGCCTCAATTCCCTGAGCTACGCCGGCCAACCGCTCACGCCCGTCAACGAGAACGCCAAACCACCTGCGGACGCCAAGCAATACAAACTGGGGCCGACCAGGATGACCGTGGGACTCGACATCAACGCGCTGACGCCGATCTGGACCGAGGCGCAGAGATCCCAGCAGGCGTTCGCCCGCGAGCTGCCACCGTTGCCGCCTTCAGATCCGAAAAATCCGAACTCAGCTGCCGAGCGCGACGATGCCGCCGCGGCATTGAACAAGAAATTACAGGCGAACTGGGACGCGCAGATGAAGAAGCCGTGCCCGGTTCAGCCAGCACACATCAAAGCGTCGGAGCTGAAGATTGGCGATGGGCAGGACGAAAATCAGATTCCGGTGACGGTGCTTGGAAATTTGGCTCCGATTCTTGACCATTAACAAATTCAATGCTGCGCCACAAAAAGGCGCGGCATTTTTCTCGCAATCAATCTCACCGTGAAGCGTAGCGCCGCCCGCGCGCCGAATGCGGGTCAACGACGATAACTTGCTGCAGGCTCACCCGCGAAAATCCGACGCTGCCCTTGGTTGCTACCGTGCCATCGCCATTGTTGGCAGCGATGACTTCCACATGTCGACCAGATCGCCACACGACCACCATGCCGGGGATAGGCGCGGCTCGTTGGAATAGCGCCCATTCTACCGCGCGCCACGGATTCCAGCCGTTCAGGACGTGATCGCTGCGGCCGAAGACGAGACGCTCTGTGACCAACCCACACGGACCCCCTTGTCTCGTCGCCAGCCAATAGGCGGCATCGCCAGAATGATGCCCTTGGAAGCCATTATCTGTGCGCTGGTAAGCGTGCCGGTTATGGGGGGCATCAGCGCTCCCCGACCCAGAAAGCCAACCAGCGTTAGCCTGTGTTCCAATCAGGCAGCAAGCAAGCGTGATAGCGGTGAGTGACCATCTCATCGTTCCAAGTCCTCGTGCTTGTGGGGAAGGTTGGAATTTAGCCGGTTTGGGAGACTAAGGGAAGCCTCCAGAGGGATTTAGCGGCCGATAGCTTCAATTTGTTTCCAGCCGCATTTCTTGGATGAGAGAAACCTAACCGGAAGTTCAAAGTAGACTACTTTTGTTGATTTGTCATACTCGCGCCCTCGCCAGCGCTTCATTCGGGCCGTATCTCCTGCAATCCATAAAAGCCGAGCCGAGAGAGGACCGGCACCATCGTTTGAAAGAAAGTATGTGCCAACTTCAAGTTCACGCATTCGCGGACTGCTCCTATTTTGTCATGGGATTATAAGCGTAATCCCATTCCTCGCAGAGAAAATCTACACACTCCCATTCGGCGTCAGTGATGTGGCAGTTCGGCGGTGATAAAAAGCCTCTGTCCGATGACCATCCACTGTTCTTTAGAAATTGCAGCGGAGGAAAAATGTCGATGCTGTCAAAGCGCGCTCGCATCTTGCTTCTTAGTTCTTCGCTCGCTTGAGGCATCACCGCTCCTTTGCTGCTATCTCGATTTCCTATACGTCGTCACGGCCTCAAGCCCGAGCGCTTTCAAGATTGGTCGGGTCGGCGGATGTTTCCCGGTAATCGTTCCCCAAATAAACCGTCGGGAGATTCCATGCGCCTGCGCCCATGCCTGTTGACCGCCCCAGCCTTCGCAAGTCAACCGCAAGAGTTTGCGGACATCCTCCAACGAGAAAAAGCGGTCGGTCTTTTTGATCACAGCCGCTCCTTTAAAACGAACCCATTCCCGGCAACTCTCGCATCGGACCTTTGATATCCTCGCGGTTGAAAATTTGCTCGACGGCTTTGCCGTCCCGATTAGGCAGCGCCAAGATCGCTTGATCTCCTGATGGGAGGACATGAACGCACAAGCCGGCGACCGCCGAACTATCGCGCTTCATGTACCACATGCCAACGCAGGGCGTTAAAGCCATCGGTCGCTCCTATTTCTCTAGCGAGACTTCCCGACGCCCGATCTGTTCGAGCGTGAAAGTTCTGCCGTTGTTACTTCCCAATTCTTTGATGCCTCGGGCACGCATCGCGGCAGCTACGATGTCGCAGAACTCTCCGTACCAGTCGCCAGTGTCTTTGACTTGTGCAATAGCGTCGATCAGGTTGCCCATCTGATACTCGTTCAGCGGCACCATCGTATATTCGCTATACTGACCCGCAGTATGAATGAACTGCGCCCAATTCGAAATGTCGGTCACGGCCGCTCCTTCTCTGTTGCCTTGATTTACCGGCCAATCGAGTCTCTGAGAATGATCTGAATTTGTCGCAAAGCATCCTCACCGGGGATCCCAACTTCCAATTGTCCCGGCAGTGTCCGTCCAGCTTGGAAACCAGAAAGCCAGCAACGTACTTTGCCGATTTCACGATAAAGCATTTCGGCTCGCTCGGCGTCGCAGTCCTTAAGAGTGATATTTTTCTCAACCACGCTTTGGATCTCCTCGACGCGCTAAAGCACGCATAAAAATTTCCTCATAAGTTTCTGGCAATCGAACAAGTGCCCATGGACACCTCACCATATCAGTCTCCTTCTCTGCTAATGCCACTCGATGGCAATTTCTCGGCCATGCCCGTCAAGCCAAATGAAGCAATAACGCCATTGCTGGTGACAGGCGCTCGTCGTCGGATACAGCCGAAGAAATGGACCGATGATCGTCATTGGGACGCGCTCCTCATCTATGAATCCTTTCGGACCCATTTTTGCTTTTGCGTATCCCAACGCCAGAAAGCATATATGCTCGCCGCCGAGACTTGGAACTGCTCTGCAACCTGCGGGCCGGTCTTGCCGCTGTTGAGTAGTTTACCGGCACGCGCGATCTTCGCGTCGGTCATGATCCGCTTGCGGCCCCATTCCCACTTCTCGCCATCCTTGAGTTTTGCCCTGATCGCGTCGAGGCCAGCCTTGGTCCGCTCGGCGATAAGGTCGCGCTCGAAGGCGGAGACGGCGGTAGTTATGCCCATGACAAGCCGCCCAACTGCGGATTTGGTGTCGAGCATTTCCGTGAGGCTAACGAGCCCGACGCCCTTGGCTTTGAGCTGATCGAGCAGCGCGTATAGCTGAGGCGGCGATCGCGTAAGCCGGTCGAGTTTCCAAACAACCAGGGTGTCACCGTCCCGGCAGTCCATAAGAGCGTCCTTAAGCCCGGGGCGCTTCTTGCTGGTGCCGGATGCCTTGTCGAAATGCAGATTGTCCTCGAACACGCCGAATTTGCGGAGCGCGTCGAGCTGCAAATCGAGGTTCTGTTCCTGGGTAGAGACGCGGGCATAGCCGACAAACCGGATTTCTACCATTTCCTGACCGAATATTTTCTGTCAGAAAGTCGTATGGCATTATTGACAAGCCGTCAAGGCGAGATTAGATTTTTCACACCATAGAGATCGCCGATGACTGATCCCCGCTATATGCGCCCAGGCTTAGACTTTGCTCGCGGCAAAGCGATTGAAGAACTCGGCGAATTGCAGGCCGCACTGGGAAAGTCCTTGCGGTGGGGTTGGGAGAGCGCCAATCCAGAACTGCCCCCCGAACAGCGCGAAACGAATATCGTCTGGGTGCAGCGTGAAATGAAAGATGTGCGCGACGCTCTCGATAATCTTGATCGAGAACTTGACGCTTACATAGAGGGGTGACGAAAGTCACTAAACGCCCGTGGCGAAAGAGAAGAAAGACCGTCGCATCTGCAAGTGCGAATGCGGCGGCATTGTTCGCGGTATTGAGCAATTCGGACGACTGTTTACGTGGTGCGAGAAATGCAGTCCGGTCGTGAGGATCAGCATTGACAGCATGCGAGACGACCACGTTCGCACCCTAGCAGGAACGAGGTAAACGCCCGTGAGTTTTGTGGAGCGGCTGAGAGCGGCAGCTAAAGAGCAGAGAGAGTCGGCTGACCGCGCCGGCTTTACGAAAACATTCGTGCGCTCAGTCGCCCTTTACAATGAAGCGGCCGACCGGATCGAGGCGATGCAAGCAATTCTTGATGAGATGATGGTCAAAAATCCAGTGCATGTTAGTCCAGCCGGGAATAGCAATCTACTGGAGTGGCGCACTCGTTATAGCAACCTGGAAAAATAGGCCTATGACCCGCAGACAAGGAACCATCGCCGCCGTGGGAGCCATCGTAGGCTTTATGTCTCGCGGAGCTGTAGCCCAAGAAGCCACAAAACAAAATTTATGGCAATCGAATGGGACAGCGGCGAGCATCGCTTTAGAGCCGATGAGCATGACATTTGATCTTCGAACATTTAAGGATTTTACCTTCACGGAAGGCGACAGAACCGTAACTCTAACCCCGGCGCAATTGATGGATGCGCTTTTGGAGAAGTAGGCCCATGAAACTATCGCCAAAACAATGCGAACATCTTCTTGCTCTAAAGAATGGGCCGCGCGGTTCTTATCCAGGGCTCCACATGGGAGTTCTTAATTCTTTAGCTCTCAAAGGATTAGTGAGTGCTACGCACGGAGTTGGTTCAATCGCAATGCCGCATACGGCTATCAAATGGAAATTGACGGACGCAGGCGAAGGCATTCTTCATGCTCTAGCAGGAACGAGGTAAAGGCCCGATGCCGCCGCCATCATTGCAACAGCGTATACGCGATCTGCGAATGCTGGCCGCGAACGTCGCGAAAGAGGATGACGACGTGAACGATCGCCTTACGGAAGCGTGCAACGCCTTGGAGGAAGTCGCCGATATCTTCCAAGAATTTCTTGACGCGCTCGCGCCGCTCGGCAGATAGCAGAGAACGCCCATGCCTGCGCCTAATCATATCGCAAAGCATTTCCTCAATTTTGGCATCCAAAATTGGGGGCAAACAGAGGGCCAACGAAAACAGGCCAAGGACCAATACCTGATCGCCGCCGGATTCAATTTGCCGGCACAACGAGGCGAAGCCGAAGAATGGCTTGATACCGTACTCGACAAGATGCCCTGGGGAAAGTTCGAGCGCGAAGTTGACCATCTTAAAGCTGCCCTTGCCGCGCGTATAGCAGTTTGAAGGAGAGCGCCCATGAAAGTCGAGCAGTTACGCGAGATCGGCTTAAAGGTGATAGACGTGCTGCCAGACAGCAAAGATGCAATTACCGTTTTGGCAATCGTTTATGTCAACGTGACGCGAGCTTTTGGCTTGCCGGACGATGGTGCGATGGCGACCGTCGCGGCAGCCCTCAAAGAGCCGCATATCGATTTGGAGAAATAGGACCGATGGCAAGTTTTCCGGTGCTCGACTCCGACGATCTGAAAAATCACCTGATCGAGATTTCGCGCGATCCGGCATATCCGCTATCGACCACTGAGCGCGCTCTATACTCTTTGCTGACGCTCCCGATCATCGCGCAGTCAGCCTGCACCGAGGACGAACGCGAAGCCGTGATCCGCAATGTGACTGCCGCTATGGACGCCGCCGTTGCGGCGAGTAGCAGAAAGGCAAATTAGGCCCGTGCCATTTGAGCCTGTGAGAACAAAGGCGGATTTAGATACCCTTGAGCCTTCCGAGATTTTGGAAGGTTATATATCCGCCGAGCGGGGCGACCCGGAGCCGGGAGAAAATAGAGGGCGCGCATTCTGGCATGGATGGCGCAATCGGATGATTGATTTGCGAGAACTCCCCCCAGACGACGCCTCTCGGCAACTCGCTCATGAAGTTGTCACGGCTCAACTAAGAGCCGGGAATGCAATTGCGAAACATGCTGCCGCCGAACGATATGGCGATTTGGAGAAATAGGCCCGATGATTGAGATTGCATCAAATACCGATCAGGATGTTTGGATTGGCGCGGTTGAGGCTTGCCGTCGCTGGGCAAAGGAAGGGCTTGGTTTTAACTGCACTTTTGTCGATGACGACATGCGAGTGATCGTCGGACTAGCGCAGCGTGCAGTGCTCGCAGGGCTCGCTAGTGATGCTAAACCGGATATGCAGCGACGGTTTCGCGAAGCCGCAGAGCCGCATCGCGCCGAACATGAGAAGCAATTGGGGTGGCCGATCCCTAATTTGGAGAAATAGTTCCGTCAGGCGTGTGGAATTATTTCAAGCTTATCTACCTGCCGGGCAACGGCGCACGCCAATAGTAAGCATGCCCATCAAAGAGACTTGATCTGAATATCCTTTTTAATGGAACCATTTAATGCTTTCCGGCTTGAATCCAGAGCCAGATTCTTCAATTGCCTCCTGCTCAAAATAACGATCATGCACTCGCCGGCCTCATTGCCGATGACTAATTCAGCTGGGCTGTGCGGAGTGCGCTCTCGCATGTAGACTAACTTGAATTTAAGACCCTTGCTCGGGTTCATCGCCCCCGTAGCATCCATTGATGCCCTCGACGTCGATTTCGAACTCATCCTCAATTTCCGAATCATCGGGCATTAGGAATCGCCGCCTGGACGGCTTACGCCGCTGGCGCACAAGCCAATTCGCCTTTCGCCTTTTGCGCATAGGGTGGATGTTATCACGGCGGTCATATCTGCTCCGTGACAGCCTTTACCCGGAACCGCGGGCGGAGGGGCCGATCAACCGGCGGCGGCTCGTAAAGCGAGCCTTCCGATGGATCGCCGACCTCAATCCAGCGGATTTGCGCGATTTTGTGCCGTGGATGCATGGTAAAGAAAAGTTGAACGGCGGGCGTTGGTCTGAACCGGCCATCGCGGGAATATTCGGTCGGACCAGGCAAACAGCCGTTAACGAATCCTTCCTCAAGCTGGAGTGCCGTGTGCCAGTGCGCGAGCAATATCAAGTCCAAATGAATGCCACGCGCGGCGTAATCTAGAGTCATGCGTTTTAAAGCGCGGGCGGCCGCTGCTGCAGGCCCGATGAAACCGTGACCACCTTTAGAGCCTGTTTTATCTCCATGCGAAGCTACCAGACGCCAGCCATAAACTGAGAATAGGGCATCTGGAGAAGCTGGAACAAAGAACGTGATTCCTTCCTTGCCGCGCAACGTTAATTCTAGGAAATCCGAAACCAGCACATCCATACTTGTTGAAGCGGCTTCTTTTGATTCCGGCTTTTGCGAAGTCCGGCCATGATTGCCGCTAAGTGAAATAATATCGATTGGACAATTAACAGTTTCCTTGATGAGATTAATCGCCGTGATGAGATGGTCGGCTACGTCCCGCGCAGCTGGCAATGGCTTGATCTCATCGGTTTTCTGAAGCTCAAGAAATATAGCCCCAGACAACAAATCTCCGCCAAGTATCAATATGATTCTGTCCGGCGGCGGCCCAACCCAGTGTTTGGTGCAGAGGTCGCAGACTATATTGGCCCATCGCCCGAGTCGATTGCGAGCAATCGCTAGATTGAATGAATTTAGACCATCCATTGCATCTAAAAAAACATGCTCGCCCCACTGCAAATCAGAAAGAAACAACACCACTGTCTCAGCTTGTCCTGCTCCTTCGCTCCGGCTCGGAAACGATACCGGCGTCGGCGGCATCGCCATCAGGCCCATGTAGTTTTCGCGGACATTCTGTAGTTCGACTATCTGACGATGTGCTGCGGTGAGGTCGGCTTTTAGCTTGGCATTTTCATCGGCGTACCGGCGTCGTTCTATTTGGTCGAGAGGCTCGCTAACGCTAGGAGCATTAGGAGCAGCCGGCCATGGATTCGGCTCTGATGGTGACGGTGGCTTGTATTTGGTCCAATCGACTGAAAGACCAAAATACTTGTGATAGGTGCCGGGACGTTCTGGCGTCCCGACGCGATTGCTTAGAGTATGCTGAGAAAGATTCAGGCGCTCCGCAACTACACGAACGGCACCTTGAATGTCGCGGCCAAGAAAGATGCCTGGGGGAGGATGCCCGACTGCTAGGGCTTGTTCGACTTCCGCGATTTCAAATAACGCCCGGTCGCGATTAACGCTAAGTTTTTGCGTCATCGCGCATTAGCAAACAAGAAGGTCATCATCTGAGAACCTTTATTTGTTTGGTCCGCAGGTACTTAGCCGATATAAGGTGACGATACCATGACAAAAAAATGAGGCCGCTCGGTGCGGCCCCAAGTTTGTGTCGGGGGGACAAAATGCCCAGAACAGGGCGGGTTGGAATATGGCAGGTTATCTGACGTGAGACAAGACCCATTCGACAAGCCACTTCAGCCCAGCCTCCAAGACCCAGCCGACTGATACCAAGACCACGAATCCTATGGCAGCCAAGCTTGTCAATTTGGCTTTCGTCAATTGTAGACCGGCAACCACTGGACCCAATAATTCCAAGGTCATCAGGCGCTCGTCTGTCTTGATCTGATAGTCAGTAAACTGACGCGCGCGATCATCCAACATAGCCGACAATCGTCCAACAGAGATTTGATTCTCTTTGTGCTCGCGGTCGCGTTCTTGGCGGTCATCTTCGGCGCGACGCTCCAATCCTTCAATCTTAGCCTTAATCTCGCCGAGCAGGAGGCTGATGTCGTCAAGCTTGGATGGCATGGCGTCATTGTCCCGTTGCTGGAATTACTATCTCTGCCCACGACCACGCGCGAGCGACAAAGTCTCATCTAGCTTGTTGGTGATGGTCGTGAGTTGACGGTCGAACATCTTGATTTGCTCATTCTGTACCTTGGCATCGGCGGCTAAGCTGAGGATACCTCTCGTCGTCTCCTGTGCATTCTTGAGAAATTCTTCGCGGAGCTTGTCGCGGCTGGCTCTATCTTCGGCTAATGCCGTCTTGGCTTCTTCCGCTGCCTTGGCGCGTCTAGCCTCGAAATCCTGGAACCGCTGTTCTCGTTCCGCCTTCTCCGTTTTCAGCGCCTCTTCGTTGGCGGCAAGTCGCCAGTTTGTGACGTAATAGAATCCGATCGTTGTCACCGCGCCAGTGAGAACCGCGCCGCCGAAAACCGTAAGCATCAAAGTCAGCGCGCCGAAATGACGGCCTACCGCTGATACAGTGGCTCGCGGCCGGGTCGTCATCGCCGCGGCTCAAGTTGTAGTTCGACGAGGTAGTGGCCATTTGGTCCCTGCGATGCCCTGACGAACTTCACATCAAAGATGCCGACTTGAGAGGCGACCTGCTTTGGAAGTTGCGCGCCAGGGAATAGGCCGTATTGACGCTCGAGTTCGCTGACGGTCGGAAATGATGAATGCGACGATGCCGCGCTCATCGCTAGAGCGAACAGAGGAATGATGGCGAGGAAGACGGCGGCTTTCATGTTCGTGGCGCATTCAAAACTTTTGTCCGCAGGGCTTCGATTGCGGCAATTGCCTGTGCCATGTTTTGCTTCTGCTCTGCGGCGGCTGATGGATCGTCCGGGATCGGGAGCGTTGGGATATGCTCCAATGTTGTATCGAAGCACATTATCAAAATGCCGACTTCATCGTCATTGAGCGAGAGTGTTGTGTCGCTCATAGCGACGCCATGTAGGCATTGAGTTGCGCCCAATTGATGCTTTCAGGCGATTTGCCCGTCGCGAGCAGATATTCCTGGCTGAGAAATGAAATGCCACCATACGGAGCCGGGTACATATATTTTTCGACGTACTCTGGGGTAGCCGCTTGTAATCTGCCCCATGTCACGATTATTCGATTCCCGGCAGTGTTCCGACCGACATAGGCGGTGTAATGGCCGGCTCCGGGTGCGCCGCTGGTATCATCCCACGGCTCTTCTGCCCGGAATTGCGCCTCGGCATTATCGGGAAGCTGCCAGCAGATCGCGGCGGCCCCGAAAAGGTAACACGCCAAGTCGAGATGATCGAGGTCGCCGATAGAGGCAAAAGGCCCGATCTTGTGGACGCCGCCCGCCGCGTCCGTGATGCCCACGGTTTGCCGCCAGCTCGCCAAGGCTACCGGATCGAGTCCGGTATCGGTCGCCGGGTTGTTCGGGTCGTAGGATGCCCCGCCTTGGGCCACAAGTGCGCGGCTATAGTCCGCAATGCCGGAGGCGTCGGTGAAGGGAGGGATGGGCCGATGCGTAGCCCAGAACCACGTCTGTGTCTCGTGACATGCCCCGGCTATACTACAGTCGCCCGCCTGGAAATTTCCGCAGCCACCCCAGCCGCCAGCGACGGGCGGTTGATCTGCGCCGACGTGCCCGAATACTTTGGGCACGGCCGGCAAGTTGGCGCGAACGAGGTAATCCCCGAAGCGAAGGCGGGGCGGCTCGGTTGGGAACAGCAGCCCTCGCTTCATCGGACTACCGGAAGCGGCGATGCAGGCGACCGCTTGCGCGATGGACCAGCAGGTTGAGGTAGTATTGCGAGTTCTGGCCGAAAGCAGCGCGGAACTTGCCAGATGTCGTCGGTGCGGCCGGGGCAGCACTTGCGAGCGATTGAGCCTGCGGAATTAGCGCCGTGACCATCCCTACCATTGCCTCGATGGCCGGTAGAGCGGCGATGACAATTCCGATGATTGAGGCCGCTGATCCAATGCCGGGGATAGCACTGATGAGTGGCAGGACAATCGGCGCAAGTTCGTTGATGTAACTCTCGATAGTAGTCAGGAGGCTCGCGCCTGCCGCTGGCGTGACCACACTGCTGACACCCGTAGCAACGGACTGAATGTCGGCAATGATGGTCTGGATGGTCGAAAGCGTGCCGGCAGCAATGGTGCCAGTCGGTAGTGCCGACAGGACCGAACCGAGCTCGTCTGATACGGCTTGGATGGCCTGTGCGAATGCAGCGACGTTGAACGTGGTCGTGCCGCCACTGGAAGCGCAGCCGGCGAGAGCAAGTGCAGCGGGAGCGGTCGTGAGAAGAAGAGCTCGACGAGAAAGCATTAGAAACTCCTATTTATTTGGGACCACCTTATCATGGTCAAGTGAAGCTGCAGTAGCAGGTGAAACCTCAATCTTTGTGACGCTCGGATCATTTGCGGCGCTCGAGACGCGGCTTGCCGTGGTCATCGCCGAGCCATTGAGCGCAGTAAGAAAGGCGGATCCAAGGGTTGCGAAAATTCCGCACCAAGCAGTGACAATCGGCACCCATCCTGCCGGGATCGCGCCAGTTAGAGCGAGCGTACCCTGTGAAACCGCGATGGCGACCGTGACGACGAAGCTAATCCAGAAGCGGATTGTCGGGTCAATGACTGGCATTGCAAGGCTCCTTGGCGAATCTTTCGTGCAGCTGTGATAGTAAGCCTTCCATCGCGACGCGACGAAGACGTAGCTTGCGGCGCGTCCACCAAACCCCGGCACCGAAACCAATCCCGAAGATAACAGCGTCAATCACGATTGGCATCATCGACCAGCGCCCGCAGCCGAGCCTTATCCTCTGGCAGTAGATACCATCCCTCGCGCGCCTGCACCATCAGTTTTATGCCAGCCTTGGCCAGCTTGCGACCTGTCCTTGACGCAGTCTGGTGGATGATATTGGAGCCGGGATGGTCGACGTCGGCGCGTCCGGCATAAATCGCCCGGAAGGCGATCTCCTCCGAGACGATCTTGTGCTTGAGTACGAGACTCACGAATTGCCATTCAGTCTTGGTCAGGCCGGCGGGACGGAACTTGGCCTCGGAAACCAAACCGAGAAGTGCTTCTAGCTCCTCGATACGGTCTTGAAGCTTTTGGATCTCAGCCGCGCATGAGCATCCAGAGCACGAGCATCCCGGCGGCGATGCCGAAGCCGATGAGGGCGCGGACGAGGCGCTCACGCCTTCTCTGTGGCGCGGAATTTGTCGAGAACATCCACTGCCGTCTTGGCTAATGCTGGCGAGAGATTGGCGGCGAGATCCGGTGGGATAAAACCCGCGGCCCATCCTGGAACTTCATTGTTGATGTCGGACTGCAGAACCGCTTGGAGCGCGGCGGAAACGGCAGCATAATCAGCAGCGGTTGCAGCCATCACAAAATCTCCTCATCGACTCCGACCTTGATCCAGATGCCCACGGCCAGCGGCCAAAGGAAGGCGAGCCAAATTAACAGAAGGATTGTCCGCACGCCATAGGTCGCCGGTCGGCCAAGCAGAAAACTGCCGATCCAGCCGAAGACCCAAAAAGCTATGAAGCACCAAAGGATCGTCAAATCCATCGAATCACCAAACTGACGATCAGGCTGATGGCAAAAGCTATCACGGCCATTGCGACCAGCAGGCGACCGTACCGAGGCGGCGACGGGGGCGCGATGTAATCGTTCATGCCGCCGCCGCTGAAATTGCTGGACCGGGCCACGCTTGCATCAACATCTGTCTGTCGCCATTGAAGGCATCCAAATCCGCGCCATTCTCTAGGCCTAGCACACTGTGCGGCTGCGGCCCTACGCCATCGCCGGTAAACTGGATCAGGAAGTTCGAAGTCCATGGCGGTATTGGAGAGATCGATCTGAATAATTCTTCATTGTCTGCTGGCTGCAATCCGATATAGCGGGCTTGCCACAACGGCGTGATTTTCGCCATGTCGACCCACTTCGCCTGCTGAGGATCAATCTGCTCGCGTATTCGGTTGCCGCCGTAAATGATGCAAGCCCTTCCTCGTGCCTGATTGACTCGGTCTAAGAACTCGTAAGCTTGGTCCGCCGACATCTCCGACTGCGAGTTGTCCTCGAAATCAAGCGCCGCGAGATCCTCGCTAGCCAATTTGGCGAAGGCGAGGAAGCCGGCGACGTTGACGGCCACGTTGTCACCAGTGCTGAAGTCGTAAGCGCCCCACAGGCCGCCCAGGCCCTTCCATGCGGCCATCCGCGAAGCATACGCTGGGTCACCATAGCCAATGCCCTGCCGTGCCTTGTGAATGATGCCGAAGATCCCGGCCGCCTTGACCTGCGTGAAATTCACGGAATTGCCGTGATAAAGGTCAGCGACAGTCGGAATGATCATGGTCTCTTTCCTTAACCCTCCACGCCTCTAAGAAAACAACGTATATCGTGCAAGATTTGACTTTGAACGCCATTGTTATTTATCGTCGCGTACACTGGCCAGACAACTGTTCCGCCTGCTTTATTTGGCTCCGTAATAACAGCCTTATCTGGGACTAACCACCATTCATGCAAAAGGCGAACGCAATAATGTCCGACGTAATCTGCACCGTCGCCTTCGACTTTTTGACAAATTTGTCCTTCGCGCTGTACCGTCCAATCGACATCCTCAACCGTAATGCCGTCAGCATTTGAGCAGCAATTTCCTTTGCCGCTTGACAATTGATTGAACCAACCATGGAGCGGATTATTCGCATATCGCCCATCCAAGTCGCGCGAGAACGCGGCCACTACGAGAAATGTCCAGCCGACGAAAAGAATCAGCGTGATGAGAAGATATAGGATGAGCTTCGGGAGCCATTTGTCCTGCGGTATCGGCTGGAAAGTATCTCGCGGATCGCGCGGCCAATCACCGATTGGGGGGTCGATAAGTTTCGGATTCAAGGTTCGCTTGCGCTCATATTCCGCGCGTTTACTAATGATTCCGAAGTTTCTGCTCATCTGCGTGCCCTGAATGAATGCCGCGAGCGGAGGCTTTCCACTTCAGCGCGGAGATTGTCATTATCAGCTTTTAATTCTTTCACAGCACCGACGAGACGACCGATGATGCCAAATTCCTTCGGGCGTTCTGGCCGACCTTGGTCATCATAGCTAACGAGAAGCGGATCGGCTTTGGCTAGACTTTCCGCGCTGACGCCATCTTGTCTCCCTGCGATGGCAGACTGATCATCATATACAAATGATATCGGATCGATCTTAGCTATTGCCGCAAGATTATTGATGAGCGGTTCGACATCGTGTTTATAGCGCAGACTTGATGTGAGGCAACTGGAACTATCATGGCTAAAGCCATCGGTCGACGGATTCCAGCACACCAAATGCAAGGCGGCTGAAGTTGTCGGCAAAGCCACATATAGATTACCCCATGGACTCGCCGAAGTTCCTAAATATCCGCTGCCTCCAATAGTAATGAAACCAGTAGCAGTCATTGCATATAGTGGCGTCGCTGCCTGTTCGAAATATATGGTATCGCCGCTTGCAGCATTGAGCACAGGATTACCCTGCAAGTTCAAATAAGCTCCTACAGCACCATTTATCTGACTAATGGTCGGTGTCGTAATCGTCGGCGATGTCTGCAACACAATATCGCCAGAGCCGGTGACGATGCCGGCGATGCTGCTACTTACCGTCAAGTTAGTGATTGTCGGAGATGACAAAGCCGCCGATGAACTAAGAACCACGCTTCCGCTGCCGGTGACAGTTGCGAGGTCCGCTGTCGTCACCAAGCCAGTCGCAGTAAAGGTTCCGGTTATGGTCGGGCTTGCGATTGTTGGCGACGTAGCCAAAACCACCGATGAACCAGAACCAGTCTTGGTGGCAAGATCGGCTGCGGTAACAAGTCCCGTAGCGGTGAAGCTGGAACTGACGGTCAAACCGTCAGAGAATGTCGCGGCACCAGTCCAAGTATTCGAATTGGCAAGATTGATCGCAAGCGTGACAGTTCCGGTATATGGCCCGCTCCCGGTGCCCGCGATCGTAAGCGTGGTGTCGGACACCGGATTGCCGACAGAAGCAACAGCGGCCGATCCGGTACATGCTCCCCATGATGGCGCAGAGCTTGATCCGCTGAGTAGGCATTCACCAGCCGTAACCGTGCCGGATAGAACTGCAAACGCCGAGGAGGTCGAATAGACAATACCGCCGTTGGAAGCCGTCAGACTAGCCGCCGTTCCCCCAGAAGCGAGGTTGAGTGGCGTATTGAGAAGAACCGTGCCGGTAACGGCCAAAGCGTTTCCGCCTATGGACGCCCCTCCTAGGGCCAATGAAGTGCCACTGGCGACGCCAAGGGTCGGCGTAGTCAAGACGATGTTGGTAGCTGCAAGTCCGCTAGGTAACGTGGTAGACATCGACGGCACCCCGCTGCCATTTGTCCCCAAGACGGCATTGTTGGCGGTAGCTAGATTGCCAAGCACTCCGCCATTGTCATAAAGCACGCCATTGGTCGTTCCCGACGTGATATTAGTCGAACCGACGCCGATGCTGGTCGCAACGGCACCAACAGCAGTTATGACGCCACCACTAGAACAAGTGATGGTCGAGCCGTCGCATTGGACAATGCCAAGGCTGATGTTCGTTCCTAGCGGAAGTTGTCCGGTGCCAATCAGCGGCCCGATAGTGATGCCAGCGACCTGAACAAATAAACCTGATGAAGTTGCCCATAGATCACCGTTGTTTGGTGACGTTGGTGCCGTACCGGGAGGAATGTTGAAGCCAGCCGCAGCGGTTGTTGCTGCCGCCGTGAGCAAAGGGCCGCCCATCGTGCAACCGGAAACAATGCAAGGCGCGGCTCCAAGATAGTCCTGCTTCCCCGCAAAATAACTATTCCACTGTCCCGCCGTTGGAACTTGCCCATACGAAAGATTCGGACTGGTCTGCGCGAATGCTGGTCCGGCGAGAACGATGCCGACGAAAAAGACTATCGCTCTGAGCATTTTGCGTCCTCAATACTTGACCATCGTTGTCGCGAACTGGACGGGCTGAACTGAAGTAAATGGCGTGCCGCTTCCGCCTGATGCGGCCGTGCCACTGCCGCTGAAGCTTCCAGACATATTTGGCAACGTATTGGAATCGGTTATCGTCGGCGCTGAAGCAGTTAAAAAAATATTAGTGCCGGCACCATTAACGAAAGAGGCATTATATGGTGGCCCAGATGCAGTAACGTATGAACCCGGAACTGGCGAAATAGAATGATTATGGATACCTTGACCCGCTGGAATATTAACGCTGCCATTGCTTCCGCTGACAGTGACCGAGAAATTTACGTTGGGCAGATTGGCTTGGGCGATGGTCTGGCTTTGCGAGCCGCATCTAGCGCCGATGGTCGTATCATTTCCGCAAGACGAAAGCCGCGAGGCATTACCATTGCTGCCTTGACTGTCTTGGCCGACAAGAAGTTGCCCGCGCCCATCTGGAAGTCTAAATTGACCGCCCGGACACCCGCCGCCGCCCCAATTCGCACCCACGACGGAATAAAGATCAGCATATGTCGTCGTGGATTGGCAACTGCCATCAATGGCAAGCCACCCTGGCGGCAATGTTCCTGTGCCGGTGACATAGGTCTTAACCTCACCGATCAATGCCTGACCGCAGGACGTGCATTGATATTCGGCACCATCATAAATGAGCGTGATTTGTTGGCCGGCGATAATCTCTCCGCCGACTGACATCGTTGCCCCGAGTTGGCTCTGCCGATAGACATTAACGAGGCCGGTTCCTACAGCATTGACTTGAAGCGGACCAGTATTCGTGAATCCGGCCTTGAACCGTAATGTATTCCCGGCAGTGAGATTGAAGTTCGATGGGCTCGTTGTTGAAACGACCTGCGCATTAGCCGATCCGGTTGATGCGGCGGTCGAGACAAATACATTGATTGCTGGTTGCGCACAGTATCCAAGCCAGTTTGCGCCTCCGGTGTCGGGATCGGACGTATTGTTATCGACTGAGGATGTCCACCAGCAGTTTGCATTCGACGCTTGCTGAAGTATTGCACCCTTCGGATAGCCGCCGATCGAAGCCGAAAATGCGGAATCATATCCAACTGTCGCGCCCGCATTCTGCCACTGCGACCATTGCGTGATCTGGCGCAGGATGCCATTCATATCCTGGCCGAACGGCGGACAACCGCCAGCCGTCGCTGGAATGAACGTCAATGGCGGGAAACCATCAGTTAGAGACGCCGCGCAATTAACGACGCCGATCTGCGATGGGACTGGAATGTTTCGGATGTAATTCGTGCCGGCAGATTGTCCCCAAAAAAGCGGAAACTTAGAGGGTTCCGCCGATTGTTGCATCGCGCTGGCAGATATCGCCGAAAACGCGAGGATGAGAAGTCCGAGCACGAATTTTTTCATTTATGGCACCACCTGCTGCAGTTGAATTGCCACGCCGCACGGCGCCGGCAACGCCCCAGTCGTCGTCACGATTGCTAAGTCAGCTATCCCTAGCGCAAACTGGAACACCAGCGTCACGCTCATGTTCAGATTGTTGCGGACATAACACGTTCCCCGCCCCTCGAAAAGATTGAGCAGGATTTGATTCCAAGCCGGGATAGAGCCGTCCCAGATATTCGTGGCGGCTTTGGCAAGAATCAGTCGGCGAAAATCCGTATCGCTGAGGTCGTAGTTGGTCGTGATAGAGCCGCCGCTATAGAAGATGCCTTGACCGAACCCGGTCCAGCTGGATCCTGCTTCTTGGAAGCCAAGATATTCCGCTTCGCCGGGAAGCTGTAGTGTGCGCTGGACGCCGACAATGCGGCCTAATGAGTCGAGGCCCTCGCCTTCGGCGGAATCAATCCACCAAACCCAATCAAAAAGGTTGTCAAAATTCTCCGTCATATCGATCGCTGCGTTGTATGCAGTAATCAGCGAAAGAAGAATCGGAGAGTCGCCGTATTGAGCCAATACGGTAATAAAAGGATCCCACGGCGTAATCGTGCCGATGGGCGAAATACCAATCTGAAACTCGCCGATGGCATTGCTGCCTGGCGCAGGATTCGGATGTGGGTAGGGAATCGTAGCCATAACTCTAGGTCGTGTTCACTAAAATAGTTGGTGCCGAAATCTGCGGAACCTGATTAGCTTGGACCGCGACGAATGATTGGTTAGCGAGCGCGGCGATTATCGTCTGAGACGTAATTGTCTGCGGCTGGTTCACGACATAAGTGCCGGTGCCACCAGATGGCCCACTGCTCTGCGAGACGATAAGGGTACCAATGATAACAATACCCGTACCCATGATGGCGCCTGTGCCACTGGAACTGGATAGAAATTGGTTGTCGGCGAGCGCGCCAGATATTACCGATGTCACCGTCAGAGTATTTCCAGAAATGCTCCCGATTATGGTGGCGCTCGGCATATTTGCGGAGCCGATAGTAATGGATGCGACCTGCGCCCATGTGCCTAATGCATTGATGGAACTTGTATAGGCTTGCGCATAAACGACACTTCCGATTCTCGCCCGCGGCGGAGTTGGCGCAACGGTTGAACTTTGGCCCGTCACTGCAGCTATCAATGCATTCTGCACCAAAGTAGAAACATCGGAAGGCACCGTAGTGCTAGCGACAATCGTCACGTCGAACAGCAATTGCAGCGGCGCCGGCGTCTCGTAGGTGATTTGATATGCAATCGGCGAGGCATAAAGCGGATTGCTGTCGTAGGCCGTGACAGTCGTGTTGCCGACCATCGGAGCGCCGGGGCCGATTTTGGAAAGGATGGCTTGAGCGATGGTCGCTTGAGTGCCGCCAGCAACGCAGAGATAAACTGAATATGCAGGGATCGTAACGCCGCCCACTGTCACATTGCCGCTGGTGGCGTTATTGTAGCCGAAAAAGTCGAGAACATCTGGAACTTCCGCAATAGCTCCGATGACCGAACCGATGGCACCCGCGCTATTTCCCTCCAGACTATCTTGCCGCCTGATTTCAAATGCGGCCCGCGTCTCGACGTCTACGCCCTCGACGCCAGAACTGACGGCGGCGGAATCCCATCCGGAAATGACTTGATAGATCGAGACGGTTTGAGGAACCGCTACCGGGCCAGGGAGCGTGCATTGGAATGTGAGCGTGACTGTGCCGCCAGATCCAATCGTCCCGGCTTGGGCGCAGGCGTAGAGATTTCCTGCAGGATCGACGATGAGCGCGCCGACTGGAATCGTGAGGCCAGAGATGCCGGTGCAGAGTATCTGGAGTGATGTCGGCAATGCCGGATTACGCTCAAGATCATAGAACCGAGCGATAGCATCCTGCCAGCGGCCGAAGGCATAAGCCGGATCAGTTTGCTGCGATTGGATGAGAAAAATCTGATAGGCATTGTTGATTGACGCGGCCCAACTTACCGAGAGCTGATATTGCGGAGTGCCGGGCGTAAAACTTAGATTCCCGCCGAAAGCTGCGTTGATGTCCTGCATCACTCCTGTTAAAACAGCAGATACTGATGGGATAATTACCCCATTTGGCCCAAAACTTGGTTGCGGAACGGCCGTATCAGCCATTGAGCGCCCCATGAAAAAATGTCGAGACTGCGGTATTTATAAACCAGAAAGCGATTTTTGCCGACACTCTCGCGTAAAGGATGGACTCGATATTTATTGCCGTTCTTGCAAGTCTATTCGCGCCGCTGATTATTATGCGCGCAATGCTGATGATGTAAAAGCTAAAGTCAAAAAATATGCCGCCGAGCATGAAGAACAAATCCGTGCGCAGAAGAAGAAATATCGCGATGACCATGCGGAAGAAATAGCTGCCAAAGGGCGCGCTTTTAGACAAGAACATCCCGGATATCGAAAGGATTCTTACCGAGAATGGTATGCTGCCAATCGCGAGCAACAGCTTGTCAAAATGAGTGAATATCAGAAGAATAATCGCGATCAAGCAAATCGTCGAACTCGTGAATATGCTAAAAGAAATCGTGGCAAAATGGCCGCTTGTTGGGCCAAATGGAATGCAGCGAAATTGCAAGCTACTCCATCGTGGGCCGATCTCGACGCTATCGAAGCTGTTTATATTGAGGCCGCGCGACTGACTCGCGAGACTGGAATTTCTCATCACGTTGACCATATCTATCCGCTGCAAAGCGATTGGTGCTGCGGCCTTCATGTTGTTGAAAATCTGCAAATCTTGCCGCATGTCGAAAATGTCCGGAAATCCAATCGTCGCATTCCAGGCCTTCATGATTAGCCAACTCCTTGCGGATTTAGCACGGTAAAATTCGTTGCTGACGATTGGCCAGTGGTACTGAGAACTTGAACCTGCCCTGACAAGGCCCGATCGGTCAGGCTCATGATGTAGACCTGCGCCGATGCGATGCCGGGAACGGTAAGCGCGGCAAGGATCATCTGTTCCTTGATGGTGCCGATTGGCGGAGGCGAGACGCCGAAGATTTGCTGGAGATAGGGAACGCCAATAGTTGTGTCGTAATAGCATTCAGACAGCCAAATCTTGATTGCCGTCGCGGCGTCTTGCGCCAACTGGTATGGCTGGGATGCGACAGCGATGTTGCCAGAAGCATCGAGCAGCAAATCGTTGGTCCCCTGATCAAGCAAAAGAGTTTGGGCCATTTATTCAAATCTCGCAAATTCGCCGTATAATTCAACTGCTCGCGCACAATAAACCCGATGTCCTTCCTCTGGATTATTAAAACGTCCCAAGTTTTCATATTTCCCTTTGTGGACTCTAGTGCGCACAACCCATTTGTTATTTATTGCATCCCAGCTAACACCTTTAAAACCGGACTTATTGTCTCGACGCTTCCTCGTATTTCTCATGTTTTGAACATGCGTTGCTGGCCGCAGATTACAAATGCCATCTCCAGCCTCAATTCCATTTTTGTGATCTAATTCTTTTGGCCATTCGCCATGAACAATCAGCCAAATAATATGATGCACTTGATAGGCGCGGTCCCAAATTCTGATGGTTCGATAGCCATTTTGAAGTTGATGCCCAGCTTCTTGGCCCGCATATGTCGAATTCCATCTTTTGCAAATCGTTTCTTTTGATAATCTTTCCCCATCTTCAAACATTTCTGGAATACGGGCTTTCCAAACGAGGCGACCTGTGGCCGCATCACAGATTAGTAAGGCCCGAACTTCCGTCGCTGTTGGTTTCTTTGTCATTAATCACCCCACCGGAGGTCCGGTATCGCTCGTTCCTGTCGTAACGCCCATATGAAGATGGCTCATCAGGCTTATCGAGCCAGCCACGATATCGCCTGTCGCTTTGATCGAGCCGTCCACGGTCAAAGTACCCCCAGCCGGGGTTATCGAGATTCCGGATGAGGTCATGTTTATCATATTTCCGTTCGAATCTACGATGCGAATTCCGGTCGACGTGAAGACAATGTATTGGTTCGGCGTAACGTTCATTCCCATCGGGACGTAATAGCCATCAGAATAGCTGTATTGACGGCTGGTATTCGGAGCGGCCTGCTTGAATGTTTTTTTGAACGTCGAGATATCACGGTCTGCCGCAATGATGAAACCTAAGTCGTTGACTTGCGGGTCGATGATGATGGCACTCTGTCCGCTGGCGAGTCGAAACCACGGGACATTTGTCACCGTGCCGCGTGGCGTCGCATTCGGTGGCGAGGCTCCATCAATCTGGCTGACGAGGAGTTGCACATCCACCGTGCCTGGTGCCGCGATGGCTCCATTGCCGCCAGTCCTGACGCTCGTCACCTGACATGGCAGCATGCTCTGAAGTCGCGCAATGAAGCGCCGAATAATAAATGCCGTTCCGACTTCATCCGTTGTGGCATCGAAGGGAAGGAGGTAGCCATTGCCAGTATTGGAATCGGTGAATGACATCGGATTATCCTGTTACTGGTGGAATGACATTGCGCGAAAAAGCAGGATTATAAGCAAACACCGTGCTCATCCATTGTCCGTTGCGGACGTAGGAATCCAAAGCATGATCCACTTTATTGACGGCATACGTTCCACTAATGCTCAAGCCTTGCGCCTGTAAACTGCTCTGGACGCTGATTTGTCCGCCAAAGACTACATTCGGATTGAATACGGTTTTGACGATGATTCCTTGCTGCGTGAATGCGGGATAACCAATCATTCCAGTCGATGGCGATATCTGCGGCACGGTTGTCAAACTCGCCGCCGAGCCACCTTGCGGCCAAATTGAAAGGGTGGTCCCGATAAGACCCAAAGAAAATCTTCCGTGCTCTGCAATTGTTCGAGCTTGGTCATAAAGCGTACCCTCAACATACTCATCATCAATCGTTCCGCTGACGCCATTATTCTCGAAATTAAAATTCATTTTTCCCGCGATTGTTTGCATCGCGCTTGGAATGGAAGTGCCTAAAGGAAATGTCGTCGTGCTGGCTGGAGCCACGACTGCGCCTCCGCCACTTGTTGCGATGAAGACCATTGGAACATCAGGTTGCTTTTCATAATCGCCGTAAGCTGCATAAATCGTGCCCTGAAACACAGTCGTCATGCCAAAAACATCACCGGCCATTACTGTGATGGTGTTCTTCGGAAGGATGTTGAAAGCCAGACCGAGCGTGGCAAGTTGATTCATCAGGGCTTGCGTAAGGCCCCAAATCTTAATCTCAGCATGACACCCGACCCATGCTCCCGCGCTGAAAATCCGCACGCTGGAACGCAATCCCGGAGCGATGTTAACTGAACCTCCTGGAGCAACGCCACCCGATGCTTGCGGCGGAGGTCCGGTAAAAGCGCCAGTACCAGGAGGTGGCGTGCTCGTGCCAGTATTGGCCGGTGTCGCAATGGTGAAACTCAATAGTTTTTGACTCCAACTCACTGTTGACATCCGTCCGAAAATGAGGAAGATTTATTTCCATTCGCGGCTGCTAACGCGAAGAACGCGGCACCTCTCACGAACTTCCCCGTGTCTGAGTGTCGCAGAAATGTGACCCCTGAACCGCGTTCCGGGCTTAGCAGGCTCAGCGCGGGGGAGACCTTTTTGCTTGCGGCGCGCTTCGGTGTGGCTTGGTCAGGCTGCGTTGGGCAAGCTAAGGCAAGCATCGGTACGGTGAGGTCTCCATCAACCACAATGGAGCAAATGCAATGACTGCGACTAAAGCTAAAGTTATCAACATCTCGGAGCCGACAAACGGCGGCAACGAAACAATCAGCCATAGCGAACCATATCCGGTTCGCGTGACAATCCAAGGAGCCGCCGATCTTCTGATGCACAGATGGAACAGCGAGGCAGTCGATGAAAAAGCCCGCGCTGCCAAAAATTCCAAAGGCAAAAAGACCGATGATGTAGAGTCCTATGTCTATCGGAATGACGGAGGTGAAATTTGTGTTCCTGGTGAGTACCTTCGCGGCTCGATCATCAATGCCGCGAAGTTCCGACAGGACCCGCGCTCGCCTCGAAAGTCTGCGATGGATTTGTTCAAGGCGGCAATCGTCGTGACAACGCCGCTTTCTACTCTCGGCGTGAAGAATTGGGATTATCTTGACCGTCGCCGCGTGATGATCCAACGGCAAGGCATCAATCGTGTTCGTCCAGCAATGCGCGCTGGCTGGAAAGTCACTTTCGATCTTCTGGTGATGTTGCCAGAATACGTCGATCACAATGCCTTGCGGGAGACTATCGAGAGTGCCGGTCGTTTGATCGGCATCGGTGACTTTAGACCGACGTTCGGAAGGTACGGCATTATCAAATACGAATGAGTTGCGGCCGAGTTTGGCTCGGTCTGCTCTGGTGGGGCATGGCTCGGCTCGGCTAGGCAGGTAAAGGTTAGGCAAGGATACTTTGTTGATTTTTCTTGAGGCGGGGTGAGCTTGGGTCGGGTCGGATGTGGTTTGTTGAGGTAATGTCCGGCAAGCCAAGGCGAGCCAAGATGTGGTGAGGATACTTTGTTCATTTCCCGGCATGGCAATCCATGGCTCGCTATGGTGCGGCAAGGCTCGGCTAGGTTTGTGCGTGGCTGGTCTAGGTACGGCTTGGCAGGGCGAGGTACGGCAAGGCATGGATACTTTATCAATTTTCCGGGGTATGGCGATCTGGGGCGTGTCATGATTCGGTAGGGTTGGGCATGTTCCGGCTGGTTGTGGCAAGACATTGGTCTGGCATGGTGCGGTTTGGCTTGGCGAGGATACTTTGTTCATTTGTTCCGGCAGGCTCCGGTGTGGTTAGCCACGGTGGGGTTCGGTGTGGTGTTGCCCGGCTGGGCGAGGTTCGCCAAGGCAAGGTAAGGCATGGATTTTTTAACCCTCGCCAACGGGCAAATCTGTCGGATACAAGTAAAACAACAAATATCTACTGCCTAATCCATCATAGGTCGGATCATTTTCGCCTTGCGTATCAAAAAAAGCCATGTCTCCGGAAAATCCAAGGTATAGCGAGCGCACAATCCGATTGAGATTTTGACATACGACGCCTCCAATTATTAGTGTCGCGCCGACGTAAAGGCTGATCGCTAGTTGATAGTTTGTTTGCAGTAAATCTATCGATACAAGCTGATTGTTCAGCGTTATCTGAAGATTTTGATTTGGAACGGCCTGTAGCGGGACAATGAGCGGCATTACATCAAACTCCCGCTTGGAAATGAGACTGATGGAGTTTGCGGTTGCTGAACGCCAGTTGCTTGTTGAAGTGAATTCGTCGGGTTTGATGGGCTACCAAACGATGTCGATTGCGTCTGCCGAATCTGCATGAAAGTGATATCGGCGATGATGAGTGTGGCACCCTCGTAAGACTTTCGCGAAAACTGCACGCGCCGCGCGCTCATGCTTTGATAGCTGCCTTCTGGCGTAACAAGGGTGAATAGCGGCGGTGTCAATATCCCGCCAATGATGCCAGATGTCAGCGACGCGCCTAATGAACCTACGCCGAGGCTAGGCGAACTGCCGCCTAGTTGGCTAATCACGGAGTTAATCAGAGAGACGGAGCCAAGCGGAGAGCCGCCTGCAATGGCAAAAATCGAATTCAGAAATGCTGTTCGCTGAGATGTAGGACCCCCACAAGCCATGCGGACGCGGCACTCAAACGGAAGCTGCACTTTGTCATAAGATTGGAACGAACCCTGCTCGACCGGATAATCACCGATCGTCCATTCCTGATCGAAATCAAACTCAATCGTGGATGCGAATACCGGGAGCAGGTTTGGAATACCGAGCAGTGAAGCGACCTGTCCTATCGGTGCCAGCACGGAGCCGATGACCGAGGAAGCTATCGTGGCCGGCCAGATGACCGGGAAGCCGTTGTAGTAGATGCCCCACGTCGGGAGAAAGGCATTGACCACGAGCGCGGCATCAGCCGTCAGCAACTCGATGTTGTTGGTCGAGTAGGTGTTCAGGGCTGGCACCCCGGGGACATTCGGCACATTTGCCATTTATGCCAATCCCGTATTCCATGATGCTAAGGTCGCAACGCGCTTTAACTCTCCAGCGAACGCATCCGCCACGCCGCCGGCATCCCGAACGCCGGGGACGTGCATATTGATATCGCCCGTCTCAATATTGACGGTTTGCGACTTGTTGCTGCGGTTGTCGTAGAGGCTGCTGGACTTGCCGACGGCGGATGCTGGCGCACCGATCGGCGGCACGGTTTGCAGCGACGGCAATGGAGTACTTTGTATTCCGGTCTTATGGGAAGATGGAACGTGCGTGCCTTCCTGCCTGCGAATAGCGGCTTGGAGTCGCTCCATTTGGGCCGGATCAGCTAGATTAGGGATGTCGGCTGGACCATAG
>JGI24890J29729_1000434_pt1 | contig 26706 bp, 24 predicted proteins | sample FreactcultureFD7_FD_29729 | JGI IMG/M metagenome (IMG submission 29729)
GATTTTCCTTTCAGCATCTTTTTTGTTTTCTCAGCATCGGCATTCAGTTTTTTGCTCACATCATTATCCTTTGGTGTGACACCTAATTTTTTAACGAGATCAGATGCCTGACCAATAACAGCTTTGTGATCGGCAATCATCGTTTCTGCAAATTTCAGCACATCAGCATTTTTTGATTTCTCTTTTGCTATTTCGGCATAGCCGATGTCGACCTGGTTCGCTACGACCGCTACGGATGCTACTTCAGGATCGGAAAGCTTTGGATTTTGTGCGAATAATGATGCTCCGGTAAGCATTGTAGTACACATCATTGCGCCGGTGGCCCATGTTTTAAGGTTTTTCATACGATTAATTTTTGGTTGGTAATGATGTTTAGAGAAGGCGGGAATCGGAAAGGTTACAAAGGAATTGCCGCTTCACATCGCTTTCCTAAAAAGAAATGCTAAGGATTTGGAATGGTTCAAGTTCAATGTTCCAGGTTTCAAGTTATTCGTGTCCCGCGAAACTGCTTAAAAAGGCTCGGCGTTTTAAGCATTACGGTAGCGATTCAGAATTCTTCAAGCCGCGGCTTGAAGAATCTGAATCGTTTTTTCTTTTACGCTCATCAGCACTCCTATGAAAAAATCGGATCTCTTTGTGAGCGTCTAGCTGAATTATAAAAGGGCGTGATGCGAAATGAAATAACCTTACGATTTCTATGAGGCTTGGTTAAGGTCTTTATCGCGGAACTACGCATGTACCATTAAATTCTTATGTAACTGCACGGAGGCGTACAAAAACGTTAAAGAATGAGATTCTTAAGCTACGGAACATTTACCCGGACGCTATAGTTTAGCGTTTTGAAGCAAAAAAATAATGTCTGGGAATCTGAAAAACTAAAATAACGAAAGCTGGGCCTTCATCCGTTCTTTGCGACTCATGACCTGATAGGTCTTTGCAGCATGAATATGGTATACCGGAGTTTCCTCATGACGCGAAGCTATAATTATTTTTGTCTTACCGGCAACCCGGTTAAATAAGTCAAGAACAATTTCAGGAGAATTATTATTCTTGGAAAGATGCGACAAAAAAAGATGGCTCATGAACGATGGCCTGTGGTTCGTAAATAAAGATAATGCCTGCACGTTTGACAAATGACCTTTCCCATCGCGGATACGATTTTTCAGGAATATAGGATACCGGCCATTATTCAGCATATCAACATCATAATTTGCTTCCAGGAATGCCGCATGACATTTTTTAAAGTGGCTGATAACGTGATGGCATGCTAAGCCTATATCTGTAAACACCCCTACCGTAACGGAGTTGCCCGATACTATAAAACTGTGCGGATCACAGCCGTCGTGTAATTTTGGAAAGGCCGTTACAACAAGACCACCAATGGTTACAGGCTCATAGGGTTTGAATGACTGAGCTAGATTTAAGAGATTCAGTTGTCCCTGCTGTTGTGTTTGTTGTGTTATGTATACCGGCAATTGATACTTTTTTGCCAGTTTCGCCACGCCGGCTATATGATCGGAGTGTTCGTGAGTAATGAAGATCCCTTTAATTTTTTTTATGGATAGCTCCAGCCGTTTTAGACGACGTTCCGTTTCCCGCATGGATATTCCGGCGTCAACCAACACGGCCTCGTTCGCATTCCCGATGTAAAAACAATTTCCGTTACTTCCGGAATTAAGCGATGTAATAAATAATGACATGTCAGGAACTAAAATACAATGTGGTGATGTATTCTGGAATTGGCTGTATAGCTACCAAAACTTTTATAAAAACAAAAAAAATCCCCTATATAAAAAATTATGCCAGGCGTTTTTTAAATAAAAAATATGTTGTTTGACAAAACATCACAAAGATTAACATCCTGAATAACAAATGTAAAGCACATTCTTCATAATTTTAAGTATAAACCTACAGGTATGAAAACTAGAGCCACCGCAAAACAATCCTCCGCTGAGGAGTTGGATGTTTTGCCATCACGCGCTTCCAAGAAAAAAATCACCAAGAACGGTACGAATGGAACAAATGGCACGAATGGAAAATCGAAAGAGAACCATCATCAGGCCGTATCGGACACAATTGACCGGACGGAATTATTGCGGGTGCTCACGGAGGTGAAAAACGGTAATTTCAGCGCGCGCATGCCGTTGGATGAGGTTGGATTGAACGGAAAGATCTTCGATACCCTGAATGAGATCATATCCCTGAATGAAAAAATGATGCTGGAGTTCACGCGCGCCGGAAACACGATCGGCAAGCAAGGTAAACTCACCCAGCGTATTGAAATACCCAGCACAAAAGGGTCCTGGAGCGAAGGCGTTGAATCGCTGAATGTTCTCATTTCGGATCTGGTGCACCCTACCATTGAAATTGCCCACGTAATCAGCTCGGTGGCGAAAGGAAATTTGTCTCAGGAAATGCCCGAAGAGATCGGCGATCACAAGCTGGAAGGAGAGTTTTTACGCATTGCGAAAGAGGTAAACTACATGGTGAAGCAGCTTAACCTCTTCTCCATGGAAGTGACACGCGTGGCGCGCGAAGTGGGTTCGGAAGGTAAGCTCGGCGGACAAGCAAAAGTAAAAGGCGTTGGTGGTGTATGGAAAGATTTGACGGATTCCGTAAACCACATGGCAGGTAACTTAACGAACCAAGTACGGAACATCGCCGAAGTAACAACGGCCATTGCCCGCGGTAATCTTTCCAAGAAGATCACCGTGGATGTGAAAGGTGAAATGCTCGAGTTGAAGAATACGATCAACACGATGGTGGATCAGCTCAACTCCTTTGGTTCAGAAGTAACACGCGTGGCGTTGGAAGTAGGTACGGAAGGAAAACTCGGCGGACAAGCAACAGTGAAAGGTGTCGGTGGCGTGTGGAAAGATCTGACAGATTCGGTGAACCAGATGGCGGGTAACCTGACAGCGCAGGTGCGGAATGTTGCGGGTGTAACAACGGCGGTGGCGAAAGGTGACTTGTCTAAAAAAATTACGGTTGATGCCAAAGGAGAATTGCTCGAGTTGAAGAATACAATCAACACGATGGTGGATCAGCTCAACTCATTCTCGTCGGAAGTAACGCGGGTAGCGCGGGAAGTGGGATCGGAAGGACAGCTTGGCGGACAAGCAGATGTACCAGGTGTGGGTGGTACATGGAAAGATTTAACAGACTCCGTAAATCAGATGGCGGGTAATCTTACCAACCAGGTGCGGAATATAGCCGGCGTAACAACAGCGGTAGCGAACGGTGACTTATCCAAGAAAATTACGGTGGACGTACGCGGGGAAATGCTCGAGTTAAAGAATACGATCAACACCATGGTGGATCAGCTCAACTCGTTTGGATCGGAAGTAACACGTGTGGCGCTTGAAGTAGGTACGGAAGGAAAGCTCGGAGGTCAGGCAACGGTGAAGGGTGTCGGTGGTGTATGGAAAGATCTCACCGACTCGGTGAATCAGATGGCATCGAATTTAACAGGTCAGGTACGGAATATAGCGGGTGTAACAACGGCCGTGGCGAACGGTGACTTGTCCAAGAAAATTACGGTGGACGTGCGGGGGGAAATGCTCGAGTTGAAGAACACGATCAACACGATGGTGGATCAGCTCAACTCCTTTGGTTCGGAAGTAACGCGGGTGGCGCTCGAAGTAGGTACAGAAGGAAAACTCGGAGGCCAGGCAACGGTGAAGGGTGTCGGGGGTGTATGGAAAGATCTCACCGACTCGGTGAATCAGATGGCCGGTAACTTGACAGGTCAGGTACGGAACATTGCCGGTGTAACAACGGCCGTGGCGAACGGTGACTTGTCCAAGAAAATTACCGTGGATGCGAAAGGAGAATTGCTCGAGTTAAAGAACACGATCAACACGATGGTGGATCAGCTCAACTCATTCTCTTCTGAAGTAACACGGGTGGCGCGGGAAGTTGGTTCGGAAGGACAGCTTGGCGGACAAGCGAACGTGCCGGGTGTGGGTGGTACATGGAAGGATTTGACCGACTCCGTAAATCAGATGGCGTCGAACTTGACAAACCAGGTGCGGAATATTGCCGACGTAACAACGGCCGTAGCCAAAGGTGACTTGTCTAAAAAAATCGCCGTGGATGTGAAGGGCGAAATGCTCGAGTTGAAGAACACCATCAACACCATGGTGGATCAGCTCAACTCGTTCGGTTCGGAAGTAACACGCGTGGCGCGTGAAGTTGGTTCGGAAGGACAGCTTGGTGGTCAGGCTGACGTGCCCGGTGTAGGTGGAACATGGAAAGACTTAACAGACTCTGTAAATAAAATGGCCGATAACCTCACCAATCAGGTGCGGAATATCGCCGATGTAACAACCGCCGTAGCGAAGGGTGACTTGTCCAAGAAGATCACCGTGGATGTGAAAGGTGAAATGCTCGAGTTGAAGGACACCATCAACACGATGGTGGATCAGCTCAACTCGTTCGCATCGGAAGTAACGCGGGTGGCCAGTGAAGTAGGTTCGGAAGGTAAACTCGGTGGTCAGGCAACAGTGAAGGGTGTCGGTGGTGTATGGAAAGGGTTGACCGACTCGGTGAACCAGATGGCGGGTAACCTTACCGCACAGATCCGGAATATTGCCAACGTGGCGATCGCGGTAGCGAACGGTGACTTGTCCAAGAAAATTACGGTGGATGTGCGGGGTGAAATCCTGCAGTTGAAAGATACGCTGAATACGATGGTGGATCAGCTTCGCGGTTTTGCATCGGAAGTAACGCGGGTAGCACGTGAAGTTGGTACGGATGGAAAATTGGGAGGCCAGGCATTCGTGCCGGGTGTGGCGGGTACATGGAAAGATTTGACCGACTCGGTGAATCAGATGGCCGGTAATCTTACTGACCAGGTGCGTAACATCGCCGGAGTAACAACGGCCGTGGCGAATGGTGACTTGTCCAAGAAAATTACGGTGGATGTACGCGGGGAAATGCTCGAGTTGAAGAACACGATCAACACGATGGTGGAGCAGCTCAACTCGTTCGCCTTTGAAGTAACGCGTGTTGCGCGTGAAGTGGGTACGGAAGGAAAGTTGGGTGGACAAGCGGAGGTGCGAGGTGTTGCCGGTACATGGAAAGATTTGACCGACTCGGTAAATCAGATGGCGTCAAACTTGACAGGTCAGGTTCGCGGTATCGCGAAAGTGGTGACCTCGGTGGCAAAAGGAAATCTAAAACAAAAACTTTCCATCAACGCATTAGGTGAGTTAGCCCAGTTAACGGATACGATCAATGAAATGATCGATACACTCGCCGTGTTCGCCGAACAGGTAACAACGGTTGCACGCGAGGTGGGTGTGGAAGGACGACTTGGGGGACAAGCTTCCGTGCCTGGTGCATCCGGTACATGGAAAGATTTGACAGAAAATGTAAATCAGCTTGCAGCAAATCTTACCACACAGGTTCGTTCTATTTCGGAAGTGGCTTCTGCGGTAACGAAGGGTGACTTAACCCGGACCATCCGCGTGGATGCGAAAGGTGAGTTGGAAGCGTTGAAAGATACGATCAACCAGATGATCACCAACCTTCGTGAAACAACGCTGAGAAATCAGGATCAGGACTGGTTGAAATCAAATTTGGCGAAGTTTACACAAATGCTCCAGGGACAAAAAGATCTGAAGACGGTAACACAGCGTATCCTTTCAGAATTGGCGCAGGTGGTATCGACACACTATGGAGCTTTTTATCTCTTGCAACAGGATGATGAAACGTTGCGTGTTAAACTGAAATTGTTTGCTACCTATGCTTACAAGGAAGAACGCAATGTTCCTAAGGAATTCGCCATCGGTGAAGGTCTCGTCGGGCAATGTGCTTTTGAAAAAGCCCGCATACTACTGACAAATGTTCCCAGTGGTTATGTGAAAATAAACTCGGGCTTGGGTAAAGCTAAACCTTCCAACCTGATCATCCTTCCGGTCGTATTTGAAAATAATGTGAAGGCCGTAATCGAATTGGCATCGCTCGATACCTTCAGCGAAACTCACCTTGACTTCCTGAGCCAGCTAACGGAAAGCTTGGGTATCGTGTTGAATACGATCGAGACCAATACGCGTACAGAGGAACTCCTGGCACAGTCACAGTCGCTTGCGGGAGAACTCAAGACTCAACAGGAGGAGTTGAGAAGAACGAACGACGAATTACAAGACAAGGCGCTTCTCCTTGTAAAACAAAAAGACGAAGTGGAAGCGAAAAACAAGGAGGTAGAAGAAGCCCGGAAATCACTGGAAGAAAAAGCCGAGCAGCTTACCCTTACGTCGAAATATAAATCAGAGTTCCTGGCAAACATGTCGCATGAGTTGAGAACACCGTTGAATAGTCTGCTTATCCTTGCACAGCAATTATACGAAAACGCCGAAGGCAATCTGAACGACAAACAGATCCGTTATGCGCGGACCATTCACTCCTGTGGTGATGATTTGATCCAGTTGATCAATGATATTCTCGACCTTTCAAAAATCGAGTCAGGATTTATTTCCGCTAACATTTCGACTGTGAGGATTGCTGAAATCGCTTCCTTCGTCGAAACGACATTTAAACCGATCTCCGAAGCAAGAAATCTCCGGTTCAGGATTGAAACCGACTATACGCTTCCGACCTCCATGGAAACAGATATTCAACGTCTGAATCAGATCTTGAAGAACTTATTGTCGAACGCCTTCAAGTTTACAGAAAAAGGAGAAGTAACACTCAAAGTTTTTGAGGCACAGCGTAAGAGCTGGAAACAAGGCAATGTAAACCTCGACACAGCTTCAAAAGTTGTGGCCTTCTCTATCAGTGATACCGGTATCGGAATTCCACAGGAGAAGCAACTTATTATCTTCGAAGCGTTCCAGCAGGCAGAAGGTTCTACCAGTCGTAAATACGGCGGAACCGGATTAGGATTATCCATCAGCCGTGGTTTGGCGGAGCTGTTGGGTGGAACGATCGAGCTCGACAGTCAGGCAGGAAGCGGAAGTACGTTCACGCTCTTCCTACCCCTTGATAATGTTCCGAAAGTTGCTACGCGCGAGGTTTCAGAAAGTATCAAAGTCATTCAGCAGCTACAAATGGATACCGATAAAAGCAACGAACTCCTGGGGCAGCTTCGGATCACCAACGAAGGTATCGAGGCGCGCAACATGGACATCGTAAGTGAAATGATCAATGAAACAGGCGATGACCGGAGCAATATTCAGGCGAATGACAAAGTTATTCTGGTAGTGGAAGATGATTTACGTTTCGGAAAGATCATCATCGAAAAGGCGCATGAAAAAAATATGAAAGCCATCGTCGCCACGAATTACCTGGAAGTGTTCGATTTCATAAACCGATTCTCCCCTATTGCGATTACGCTGGATGTAAAATTACCCGATACCAGCGGATGGAAGGTTATCGATCTTCTCAGGAACGATCTTACCTACCGGCACATTCCGATCCACGTCATTTCAGGGGAAGAAAACAGGGTGTTGGCGCTGAAACGTGGTGCCCGAAGTTTCTTATTAAAGCCGCTTGACAATGATCTCTTGAACGGACTCTTTGACGACATCATTACGTATGACAAAAAGGAGACCAAAAGTATTCTGATCGTAGAAGATAATGAACTCGATTCCTCGCAAATAGCCAAGATCCACCAGGATGATAAACTTCAGGTTACCATCGCCTCCACCGGTAAAGAAGCAATCGAACTGGTCAATGCCGAAGAATATGATTGCATCATCCTGGATTACACCTTACCCGACATATCGGGCAATGACCTCATCCATGAAGTCAGCAAAGCAAAAAAGAAACTTACGCCGGTTATTATTTACTCGGCAAAAGATTTCAACAAGATCGAAATGAATAACATCAACCTCAATACAAGTTCGCTGATCGTTAAGGGTGTCAACTCGATCGAGTATCTGCTGGAAGAGACTATTTCACATTTGCATATCAACCATAAAAACCTGGCTCCTGAAAAACGGAAAATCATTGAGAACATTCGTAATAAGGAAGACATCCTAACCGGCAAGAATATTTTGGTCGTTGATGATGATGTTCGTAATCTTTTCGCCCTGACAACTGTATTTGAACGTTTTAATATTAACGTTATCACGGCGGAAAGCGGGAAAGAAGCGATCAATATCCTGAATGAAAACCCGAAGATCGAGATGGTTTTGATGGATATCATGATGCCTGAAATGGATGGTTATGAAACAACACAAAAGATACGCCGCGAACACAAAAACAGTTCTCTCCCGATCATTGCTGTTACAGCAAAAGCAATGAAGGGCGACCGGCAAAAATGTATTGAAGCAGGAGCATCCGATTATATCACCAAACCTGTAAAAGTCGATCAATTGCTTTCTCTTATGCGTTTGTGGTTCTGTAAATAATAAACTGCTGTATGCAACCAAAAATTTTGCTGGTAGATGATCGCGAAGATAACCTGCTATCCATCGAGACCATCCTGGAGCCCAGTGGTTATAAGTTTGTGAAGGCAAACTCGGGAAGACAGGCACTAAAAATACTGTTGAGCGAGTTTGACTTTGCCATGATCCTCATGGACGTTCAAATGCCGAACCTCAATGGCTTTGAAACAGCGGCATTGATCTATGAACGGGAAAAACTAAAACACATTCCCATCATTTTTATCACGGCCAATAACTATGGCGACGAAAACCTGTTCAAAGGCTATCAGTCGGGTGCGATCGACTATATTTTTAAACCGATCAACCCGGATGTTTTGCGGGCAAAAGTCGGCGTGCTGATCGATCTGTACAAAAAGAACAGGCTCCTGTTCGAGCAGGAGCAAAAGCTCATTGCTATAAACAAAAGCCTGGAACTGGAAATAAGCGAACGTGTTGCCTCGGAAGAAAAGGTAAAGCAGCTCAATCATAAGCTTCTGGAGAATATCGCAAACCTGGAGTCGGCCAATAAAGACCTGGAGCGCTTTGCCTTCATGGCCTCGCACGATCTGCAGGAACCCTTGCGAAAGATCAGGATGTTCAGTGACCGCCTTTTTACGAAATATAAAGATGTTATTCAGGACGATGTCAAAATGATCAACCGCATACAGCAAGCGGCGGAACGAATGCAGAATCTGATCGTAGACATTCTTGCCTTCTCCAAATTGTCCATTGAAAAATCGAGTTTTGTAAACAGCGATATCAATATTATGCTGAAAGAGCTGTTGGTCGATATTGATGACGAGGTAAGGGAAAAGAAAGCGACCATTTCCATTGAAGAAATTCCTGCACTGTATGTAAGCCCGACACTGATGCGGCCGCTGTTCCAAAATCTGATAAACAATGCGTTGAAATACCGACGCAAAAATGTGGATCCGGTAATTAAGATTCGCTCCGAAATAAGCCTTGCCATCAGCGACCGCGAAAAAAACCTGGTCAATAAATACTGCAGAATCTTCGTGGAAGATAACGGTATCGGATTCGATCAGAAGTATGCCGAGGATATTTTCGGTATGTTCAGAAGATTACATCAACATGATGAATTTGAAGGAACAGGTGTTGGATTGGCGCTTTGTAAAAAAATTGTAGAACTGCACAATGGTTACATCTCGGCACGGGGAAAAGTCAATGAAGGTTCGACTTTCATTATTTCCGTCCCTTTACAGCATGATTCTTATTAAGGATAAAGCCAGCTTACCAGCTTTTTTCAAAAATTTCCTTCAATGAGTTACTGAGCTCGCTGAATCGGGTCTTTTTTATAAGACAATATGCAGCGCCAAGCACCTTCACTTCTTCCAGATCGCTCTCTGTAAAAAAAGTAGAATACATGATAACGGGGATTTTATCGAGACCCTGCATTTGTTTTAACTGTCTGAGCAATTGTTTTCCGTTGACCTTCGGCATGTTAAGATCGAGAAAGATCAGTTCTGGTTTTTCCAGTATATCATTCCCCAATGTATGCAGGGCGATCTCTCCATTCGTGGCAAAAAGACATTGAATAGAGTCATCTACCTCCTTGACAGCATCCATAAATATATCGCGGTCATCAGCATCATCATCCGCCAAAAAAACCGTTTTGTAAAGTGTCATGGTCAACGCCTATTAAAAAGCGTCACCAAATTAAATAAATAGAGCATAATGGCAATCGTCCGATTGAAATAAATTAATAAAAAAGTGATTGTCGCATCGGTTTAAACCCCACTCAGCCAAATATGACTTTACCCCTTCTTCCATTCACTTTGCAAACAGGCGGATAAACCGTATAGCCAAGAAGTATTCAAATCCCCTGTCGTTTTGCAAATTGATGCGAACAAAAAAGACGTGTTGGTTTCAGAAGAGGTTCATCTCCTTTCGTTTGTGAAAATTTAATCAAAAAAAAAATAGCACAAAACGTCCGTCTGACATTTTGTGCTAGGTCTATAATTGAGAAGAGCCATCGTGAAAAATTATTTTTCACACTCGAAAGTAGATAAATAAAGCATTGGTTGTTCACCTGATTTTTCTGGTTATCGGTAAAAAAATTAACCGTATAAATTCAACTTACAAATAAGGGTGAATTAACAAATTGATTCATTATTAAGGATAAAGAGCATCTTTTATAATCCATGGACATCAAGAAAATCTCTACTGCGCAGTTTAATTTGTTATCCATTTTGAATTGGTTGTCCTGGGAGGAAGTAGCATCCATCACACCTGAAAAATAGGAAGATCAAACCACATAAATCCGGTGAGTACAGCACGCGTGAATTGTCTAATTTTACTTACTCATTTTAGTCGAGCCAGTCTATGACTAGGATTAGTTTAGGAAAAAGCATTGCTACACACGTGGCAGTGCTTTTTTCGTAATCAGGCTTTGTATTTCAATCGATGTCCATGTGTTTCTACTTTTTTAACTGCTCAATTTTCCGCGAAATGCCAAACTTATCATGCAAGGTTTTTGCCAGGTTTAAAGCGGTGTTATAATGTTTCAATGCCTTTTCATTTGAAACACCCGTGTACAAATATCCCAGCAGCGCGTAATATAAATGATCACTCGTGAGGTTCAACTTCTCCGCTTCGGCGATGGCTGTTTTTTTTCCCGCTGCTTTTGAAAGTGCGTAGGTTCTATTGAGTGCTGCTACCGGTGAATACTCTAGTTGAAGCAACTTGTTATAAAGCCTCAGAATGTTATCCCATTTTTCCTTTGTATCCTCCTTATGTGTGTGCCAGTAAGCAATAACTGCCTCTACGTGATACCTGGATAATTGATCGCCCTTCGAGGCCAGGCTCAAATAAAACTGTCCTTTTCGAATTAACTCCTGATTCCATAAACCGGTATCCTGGTCCTCGTACAAAACAATTTCTCCCTGTGCATTCATACGGGCTTCGAATCGTGAAGAGTGAAAGCACATTAATGAAAGTAATGCATTGACCGCCGGTCTGTTTGTGATCTCATTTTCGGTAAGCAGATAGGTTAGACGCATGGCTTCTACACAAAGATCTTTTCGCAGCGTAGTGTCCTGTGACGTTGAGTAGTAGCCCTCATTAAACAATAAATACATCGTTGTTAAAACAGCTTCCAGTCTTCTGTTTATTTCGGAAGGCGCCGGTAATTCAATATTGATTTTTTCAGCTTTCAGTTTCTCCTTTGCTCTTGATAGTCGTTTATAAATTACATCTTTTGTACTCAGGAAGGCATCGGCAATTTCTTCAACGCCAAAACCACAAAGAATGCTTAGCGACAGTCCGATCTGCGCTTCCAGTGGAATACAGGGATGACAAAAAGCGAACATCATTCGCAATTGGCTGTCATTTATATTTTCCGTTGATAAGTCGATATCGATTTCGCTATAACTACTTTCGTCCCGGCTCATTTCAGAGGTGATCTTGTGATCGAAAATCTTATTATGTCTTAAAAAATCGATGGTTTTATTTTTTGAAACGGTATAAAGCCAGGCGGTGGGATTTTTTGGCAATCCCTTTAAGCCCCATGTTTCGGAGGCCTGCAAAAAAGTATCGCTTACAATATCCTCTGCTACTTCGATATGGTCAATGCCGAACAGCTTACAAAGCACGGAAACAATTTTTCTGTACTCTGTTCTGAATAAATGCGGTATTAACTCTTTTTCGTTCATAAAGAAAGCTTTCCGGTTTTTGCCGGAAAGCTTCAGGATCAGTTGTTCATATCCATCGGCACAATAGCCCGAATCTCAACATTACCTCCGATTGTAAGAATCGGGCATCCCTTGGAGATCTCTGCAGCTTCTTCCAACGTATTGGCACGGATTACAATGTAACCTCCGATAGCCTCCTTGATCTCCACATACGGTCCATTCGTAACAACATTTTTCGGTTTTACAACTTTTCCTTCTGATGCCAATCTGTTCCCGGCATCGACAAGCTTATTTTGAGCCCCCAGGCTTCCCATCCAATCTTGCCATGGTTTCATCATTGCCTGCAATTGTTCGGGTGATGGCTGAACTTTGTCGCTAACAAAATCCCGTCTGAATACTAATAAGAAATCTTTCATAAAATTTATGTTTAATGGTTATGCCCTATTACGAACTGATGGCATTATGTTAGACATTTTCTTTTTTTTTATTTTCGGTCGATCCGTATTAAAATGAAGACACTAAATTAACGAACGTTTTCATCAACCATATCTGATAGGGATTCTCATTCGCAAGACATGTTCACGAAATCAGGATACGGGTCAATCTGGCCATCAACGGATTATAGGCCTGGAAGCGATCCGAAAAGAATATTGCGAAATGGCCAGATGAATGTTCCAATGCCCGATAACGATGGAATTGGGAGCTATATCGTGGAACAACAAAACCATCCGTTATAATTGCCATGGTAAGCAAAACCGTGAAGGGCAATTTTTGAGTAGTGTATGCAGGAATAAAGTTTACATAAGCAAACTGCAACCAACGGTAGGAGGAATGAACGTAACAGGACTTTAGAATGAATTTTAAATGCCGCTGAAAACCTGGCTTAACTCTACTTCTTGTTTGGTGTCATAGAACTTATCCCTCAGAAAAAGAGTTTTCAGTCTTTCAATAAAACTCAGTCTCCCAAGTGTTATGGAAATTCCATAAGGGCTCATTTCAGTACCATAGTATTGAAAAATGTCGGATTGAATAATCTTACCGTTTTTAATATACTGCACTTCACGGCCGCGAAGTCCCTTCTTCAGAAACTTTTCAAAATGATTGACATTTCCGGTATTGAATTCCACACCCGACACGCCATAGGACTTATAAGAACATTTATAAAAAAATTCTTCTTGCTGTTGTTTTGTAAACCCGGGTGTTTTGGGATTTATAAATTCAAGCGCTAATAAATCACCGTTCTTAAGAATACCAATTTCAATGGTGGTTTCATTAGCACTGTCGTTCGGTTTAAAGATCAGAAAGTCGATGTCTCCATCGGTATCTTCTTTGTATAAAAAATACAATCCGTTTGTTAAAAGTTTTTCCTTGAAATATGATATCCAGTTACTCATAGCATAGAACATTTAATATGAAAACTCCGCCTTAATCTCAGTTCTCATAAGACCCCTGCTTTCGCCAACTATATAAAAAGATGAAAAATCGTTTAATGGTTACCGGGGGGTTATGACAACGATTGAAATAAAGTTATTAAGTTTTTTCTAAAAGTCTATTTCTTTGACTGGATTTTTCAGGTATGGCTTAAAAAGCTGAAAAAAACGAGAAAATTTGAGCATGTTTATAAAAACACGCACTAAGGAAATCATTGCACAATCTTCGCAATAAAATTTGAGCCGATAAACCCATCTCGCCGAGATCAGAATCCAGACGTTGGCAGAGTTTATAAAAGATTAAAATGATGGAAAGTATCTTGAGCTAAAACTAGAATTTCTGTAAGAACCGAAGGAGTTTATCTGCTACCACAACTTCAACTGCTGATTCTTTTTCACGATAGGTTTCGCATCACCAAATACCGTGCGCCCGCCGTGCTTCCACGATTCTTCGCGCTCTTTTTCAATAACAGCCTCAAGATCGTGGTTAGGGATAAAATTCTTCTCCGCCTGCATTACCAATTGTGATAAACTTTTGATAGCCTGTTGCTTATCCGAATGTCCGATTTTTGCTTTCTCAACGGCTGTTCTCAAGGTAGCGATCGTTTCATCATAAACCTTAACGGGTACCGGAAATGGGTGGCCATCTTTGCCACCGTGCGCGAATGAAAAACGGGCAGGATCTTTAAAGCGCGAGGGCGCGCCATAAATTACTTCACTGACTAAAGCAAGTGATTGCAATGTTCTTGGACCGAGCCCTTCGAGCAGGAGCAACTGTTCAAAATCCTTCGGCTGCTTCTCATGTGCCAGCCACAATAAAGATCCGAGACGTTTTATATCAACATCTTTGGAGCGAACATCGTGATGGGCCGGCATGGAAAGTTTTCGTATTTCAGCAATCATCCGGGCTGGCTGCTCCTGCGTTATCTCCATCATCGCACTTCGTGCCCCGGAAGCTTCCTTGGCAGCCATGTTCAGAATGATCCCCTGACTCTCTCCGCAAATTGATGTATGCGGATCTTCGACAAAAGACGTCAAGGACGGTGAGTGCCAGTGATAACGTCTTGCCGTGGAGGTCATGTCACTCATACCTTGTTGCACGACGGCCCACTGCCCTTCATCGCTCACAATAAAATTATGCAGGTATAATTGAAATCCATCCTGGATGGCAGTATTGTCTACTTTAGCGCTTAGTCTGCTGCAGCGCACCAGGTAATTTCCATCAAGGCCAGTAAGATCTCCGATCTTTAATAATTCCGCCGGGGTTTGTCTCGACGCTTTGCCTTTACCGCCGCAGATATAAATTCCCAGTTCTTTCGCCCGCGGATTGAGCGCAATCTTTAAAGAGCCCATAACCGAGGTGGTGATCCCGGACGAATGCCAGTCCATGCCCATGACACAACCTAAACTTTGAAACCAAAATGGATCGCTCAGGCGCTTGAGCAGTTCGGACTTTCCATATTCAAGTATGATGGCTTCTGAAATAGCAAGACCCAATCGTCCCATCCGCTCGGCGAGCCAGCGGGGTACGTGGCCATAATGTAATGGCAGATCAGCAGATCCGGATCGTTTAATATTTGTGGAAGACATCAATGACAAAGTACGCTATTTTGGACTTCGATAAAACGAGCGATCTCCCAAAAAAGTGCTTCAGGATTTTGTGTTGTTAATAAATCCTCGTTAATAAAAAACCCAGTCGGTATAAGCTCCTGATTAACTAAAGATTGTGCAGCCTCCAGAAATGCCGGTTACGAGAAGCTATAACGCTGCAAGCGTTACAATATCCCTTACCTCCATTATCGACGTCGGATAATTTTTGTTTACTGTATTGATCATGGCCAGGCCAACTTCCCGAAGTGTACAAACGAAATTTGGGAAAAGAGAACGCCACAAGGGATACATCCATGAAAATGCTGCATACCATTTTAATGTATTTTTCAATCCTTTTGTCGGCTGCATATATCCAGGACGAAACATATAAGCCCGTTTGAACGGCATCTGCAGCAGATGATTTTCTGTTTTCCCTTTTACCCTTGCCCACATACTTTTTCCTTTCTCCGTGCTATCGGTTCCTGAACCGGAAACATAACAGAACGTCATTCCGGGATTTAATTTTAGTAATGTTTGGGCTACCTGCAGCGTAAGATCGTATGTCAAGTGATGATATGCCGGTTCTTTTAAACCAACTGACGAAACACCCAGGCAAAAGAAGCAGGCATTATAGGGTTTCAATTTGTCTTCAAGGACAGAAAAATCAAAGAAGTTACTGTGAATGATCTCCTTTAATTTCGGATGCACAACTCCACTGGGCTTCCGGTTGATGATCAGAACTTCTTCTACCTCCGTACTGAGGAGACACTCGTGCAGAACACCTTCTCCTACCATTCCGGTCGCACCGGTTATGATGACTCTGACTTTTATCATTGAAAAAAATTTAGCTATAAATTTAGAAAGCACAAAGCAGAAAGCACAAAGTAGAAAGCGTTTATTGGCTTTTGGCTTTCTGCCTTGCACTCTCTGCTCTCAAAACCGGCTTATTTGCCATATACAGACGAGATCCATTTTTCTGCCGGCGCATATTTACTCGCACTGGCCCACTTAATACCGCGTTTCAGCATCTCAATGGCATCGGGATGTTCCGTAAGGTGAGTAAGGTTATGGCCAACAGAAGTATAAAAAATCCTTCCCTTTCCGTGCATTTTCTTCCAGGTAACAGGGATCACGCAGCCATCGATCCAATAATCAATCTTACCGGTAAAGCGGGTCGTCGCCAACACTTTTATATTGGGATCGACGTGCATGTAGTACTGTTCACTCTGCATAGAGAAATCTTTCAAACCCTTTGTCACTTCATCTTTATGATCGGTGATCTTAACGTCGTATCCAATCACGCCTCCCGGATGCGCTACCCATTGACCGCCGGTCATGAACTGGTAGTCAGGGTTCTCACGAAAAGCATCACACAGCCCCCCGTGCCATCCGGCTATACCGGTACCATTCTTTTCGACTGCTTCAAGGAGTCCTTTCTCCTGATCCTTCGTTATTTTAGACATCGTGAAGATCTGAATTACCAGATCAATAGTGTCCATCAACGCTTTGTCAGCATACGGATCGAGCGTATTATATAAATGGACGTCTGCGCCCTCCTCTTTTAACCAGGAACTCATGTATTCGGAATATTTTATCGGTTCATGACCATCCCAGCCTCCGTAGGTGAAAAGTATCTTTTTGCCTTTCAAAGAAGGAAGCGGACTGTTTTCACCGGCCTCCTCTAAATCCTTTCCAACTCCGGATATTGGTAAAGCCATCGCTGAACCCAGCACCAGGGCTTTTGCCAGGAATTCCCGGCGACTATTTTTATTCATCATCACTAAAAATTTTAAGTCAAAAAAAAACAAAATAGGAAACATTTAATTAGCCAATTATTCTTGAATCACCAACTATTATTTTATAAAGGCTGCCACGACAGGGATAATAAATAGCCGGAAAACGTTCTTCAAATTGTCATCACCCGAGAATTCGGGTGAAGCTACGCAGCGCATGTTTTTGCAAAAAATCCAAGTGATTTAAATCCTCCATCCGGTATTGCACAATCCGACGCTGCCGGATTATTTCCGAATATGCCTAACCAACGCAAATTAAAGGCTTATCATAACAGAATTTTTAAAGAATATGCTAAAACCAAAAGAATCTTACTTCTGTCGGGCAGCCGTTATCTATGCAGAACGGATTGCCTCAAATAGGATGAAATTTGTTTCAGTCAATCAAACAATGATATGGTTTACGTCTTCGCATCGATCGTTTTATTTTTCGGTTTCCTGTTTTGGGGGATTGAAAAAATGAGCAAACCTGCGGAACACGCAGACACCGAAACAAATTATTTGACAACCGAAAACAGCAAAAACCTAAAACAACAAAAAATATGAAAACCCTCAACCTTAAAGATGAAGTCCGGATCGGCACACTTTCAAATTATTCTGTCAATCCGCAGGTTCATGAAAAACAATTTGATGAATTCACGGCGCTCATTGCAAATCTTTGTGGAATCACGCGGGCATGCATCACACTTATTGATAAAGAAAAGCTTTGGTTCAAATCCAACGTGGGTATGCCATACAATCATGTGCCGTTTAAAAAATCGTATTGTCAGTTCACGGCGATCAATGGTGAGTTTACTCAATTCTCCAATACCGAAACCGATCCGCGTTTAGCAGACTGTAACTGGACCGTGGAATATCCACACATTCAATTCTACGCCGGTGTACCCCTGGTAACTGCCGATGGTATTATCGGCACCTTGTGCATCATGGATGAAAAACCTCACGTTATGACGGCGCATCAAAAAGAAATGCTCCTGTCGCTCGGACGAATGGTTTCATCCCTGATGGAGTCAAGAAGAAATAAAGACATGGTAAAAAATGAAGTGCCTAAGAAAACCGTTTCTCATCCTACATTATCGCTGAGATCGGCCCGGTTGACATCACGTTCATGGTAATATTAAGCAGGCTTTGTAATTCTATTTCTCGTAACAATAACTTTTGACGTTTTGGTTAAGAACGCTTCTATTGCATTTTCCCAGGTATCCAACTTTGTAGTAACAAGTTGTAACGAAAGCTTGTCCTTTTCGATAAGCGCTAACACCTTTTCGGCATCCGTCCTGGCATTTGTCAAACCGACTTTTAACGTGACCCCTTTGCCATACATACTTAAAAATGGTGCAAAGGTCTTTTTAATAAAAATGCCAGAACTAGAACAAACCCCATTTACCTTTAAACTATTAATGGCCGCAAAGAGACCTTTCTGATGTGAACTCGCGTCTACCACAATGTCGTATTTATCATTGATCCTGGAATACGAGTCTATTACGCTATCCGCACCGATGGTTTTGGCCAGCATCAATCGCCCGGGATCCCGGTCTACATAATCAACCTGCTGTGCACCCATGGCCTTCGCAATTAGCAATGAATAAAGCCCTACACTTTTTGCCTTACCTCCCACAACAAGAATCGTTTTATTATTGTCAGCTTCGAGCAAGGGGCCAACATTTTTGTAGGCATCCGGAACGTTATCACTGAGGCTCGCCAGGTGGATGGGATCTATAGTGGGTGGTATCTTTAGCAACATAGCATCTGCAAAAGGAACATGAAGGATATCCGACATGGCACCTCCAAACTGCAAATGTTTTCCAAATCCATAGGTGGAGACGGGCGGTGTACTTTCACAATGCCCGGTTAAACCGGCAGAACAATGATAGCAGGTACCACAGGAAATTTGAAACGGAACCGAAACAACATCGCCGATCTTTACATTCCTAACCTTATAACCAGTCTCCATGACCTCAGCCACGCACTCATGACCGAACGGAAATGGGGCCTTGAAAAAATCTCTTCCAAATAGCTCAGAGAATTCCGGATCGACCTTACGTACAACTTCACCCAATCTTATTTTAAGCGCCAAATTATCAAACAAAAAGGCATCATCTAAATCGCATTTTGCTACCGCAAAAGGCCTGACGAGTGCTGCCTTGCCATCTGCTATACCAGGTTGTGATACATCCCTCCATTCCAATTTCTCTCTTCCCAAAAAAAATAGTTGTTTCATTTGGATGATTTAATAACCTGAATTTTCAGGTCTATAATAGTTAATCCGTGTAGAGTAAATTCCCCGCAAGCATCCACAAATAAAGCGCGAAAAGTGCACAACTGAACAATTACCGTGTATTTCATTTTTGGCTCAGATTTTTAGAGTATGGGTTAGGCGCGTAATTAAAAAGTGAAATTAACCTGCATCGTTCTGCTATGACCCGGTGCAAAAAATCCATTTATTATGAAGCCCTTATACCCAGTTTTTCTTTTCGTTATATTATTTGTGGCAGGTTGCAACAATGAGCCAACACGAATCAAAGAAGTGCCCGATGGACTCACACCATCCATTCCTTGTCCAGCCCTTGCCCAGCGTCTACAAGATTTACTACCGAGATCCAACTGCATGAAAAATCATCCCGTTCTTTTTGCCGATACGATCCTGAAAAAAATTGTATTGACCAAGGAATCTGAGGTCTATGTAACGTACATCGAGCAAAGCGCTCTGTATAAAAATACATTCGGCTGGTATTCCTATTCGAATGATAACAAACCTGCCAGCAGCGCTGACATTAAAAAAGGAATTCTTTTCCCGAATGTTACAGAACCTCCGTTGAAAAACGGAGATAAATTACAAGTGGGAACGGAAAAATTTCCAGCCGGAACCGTTATTGAATTTTTCCTCATTACGCAAGGATGGCAAAACGGTGTTATCAACTATAACGGCCTGACACTCTATACCGACGAATCGTTTAACCCAAATGGCTTTCAACAACATATTTTATTCAAAGAAGGCGAGTGCGGCAACATTGTTCTCGGATTTGAAGACATTCTTCAGGATGACACCAACAATCCTTATTGGGATAACGATTTCAATGACACGATCTTTACCATCTCCGATAATGATCAGGATATGCAAACCACGGCCTTCGCTACATCAAAAATGGCATTGCTGTAATAACTCAAAAACTTACACTATTCGCTCGGAAAAAATGGCGGTAGCATAAAATCATAATTTAGCCCTTTCGAGCTGCGGCTTGAAAGGGCTAAATTGTTTCCTCACTGCTCACCAGCACCCGCTTGAACGGGTCGGATCTATCTTGTGAGCGTCTAGCTGAATTATAAAGAATCGTAAACATGGATGGAAGAATACAACAAAGCATGCGAGCCTCTTTTTTTAAACTCAAGTGAAAGCTCAATTCTTTATGTTAATTAACCGACTCTATAAACTTAAAACCTACGTTTTTCTGGGCGGAAGATTGAAAGCTTTGGCTTCGTGTTCGAAATATTCCTTATGCGAACCATCACAAAATGGTTTGTTCGCAGATCGCCCACAACGGCATAGGGATACAATCGTTCTTCCCTCCAGTCCATAAGGATTACCTTGTGCATCTACTATTTCAAAATCGCCCTCGATCTTAAGTGAACCGTTATTATTTACGGTGAGTTTGGTTGTTGACATGAGTACTTTGGATTAATAAATTAAACGTCAAAGGTGTAATTAAAAGAGATTGGTTACAAAGATGTTTGCAAAGATCCGAAAAGAATCCTGAAAAAAGCTCTTATTAATGTGATGCCGAAATAGTCAATTAAGTGTAACGTATGCAATATTGAGAACTGTCGCAAAGCTTACCCAGCAGAGATACGGAATGTTTATATAGGAAGCTACAGGCCTTATTCTATAAAAGATGACAAGCATGAGCACTATACTAATCCATAACGCTACGATCTCAACCAGCGCCAAACTGATCATATTGAAAGAAAAAAATAAAAAACTCCAGCCAAAATTCAACAATAGCTGAACGGCAAACGCCGTTAACGCCATATTTCTTTCCCGGCTGACATGAAGTCGCCAGATCATATAAAGTGAAATACCCATGAGCAAGTATAATACTGTCCATACCGAGCCAAATAACCAATCCGGTGGCGTGAATGAAGGCTCCTGAAAAGACGTGTACAAGGCCGGTATTTTTTGGGCCGTAAAAAAACCAGAAATAGCACCAACAGCCAATGGCAAACCCAACGAAATAATTAGTTTTTTAATCGAAACGGATTTCTTCATGCTATAGTGATATGACAATAGAATCGAAATAGATTGGATTATCGGAGAATTTCACCATGATTATTACGCTACGACCGGATTCGAAGCTGCCTGCTTTTCTTGTTTTTCAGTAGCTGCTGAAAGTTTACGCTCATACTCTAACGAGGTTATCTTTTGCAAAATAACCGAGAGTACCAAGCTGAACAACACGAACGAAACAAACAGTATAAAGCCAGGTTGTAAGGAAGTTTCATTTGTGGAGATACTGGCGAGCGATTCAGTTTTCACGTTCAGCCGTGAAAGCTGATTATCCATAATACCTTTAAAGCCGATGTAGGCCATAAAAATAGCGACTACATTAACATCGGCCATGCTCCACTTGCCGGATTTAAAAGCAAGGAATTGAATGACCTTATTATTTCTCCATTTTTCATTACCAAAAAGATAAATCTTTGTCGATAATAATTTACCGATCGGGAAGATTATACTGAATACCAGGATCAAAATTCCAACGGCTGCGGAATCAAATTTGCCGGTCTGAATCAATATGTGTACGACATCCACAATGCTTTTGCTTTGAAAAAATATCACCTGATCATGGAAAGATATCTTTTCTCCGATCAATAGAAAGCTCATCTCCTTAATGCGCGCGTCGATCTCGATCATGGGCGATGTTAATCCAACGAATAAAACGATCATCGCGAGCAAAACCGAAACAACAAAAAAGGGAGCATGCAAAAAGACCTGGTTCCTTAGCAGCCACCAAATAGCCAGAAAAAAAAGAAGAATGCCCAACATGACATAGGTGTAAAAATATGTCTGATGCTGAAGGGAACCCAACAGACCTTCGCTGTTATTATTGAATTGCGATACATTGGCGACGTTATACTTTCTTAATATTATTTCGCTTCTTTTTACATCGTTGACACTATCATAAGTGATTTTTCCAAATTCGGTAATTTTGCTTTGGGCCAGGTATTTCAGCTTCGCCTTGTTCTTTGGTTTCTTCAACTCATTCACAATGGTTTGAGCGTATACAGGTACCTGCTGATGGAGTTTATCTTCGTTGACAAAAGATTTGATCGCAAATTTCCTGATTTTACCCTTCAGTGTTTTCTGCTTTTTATTCAACATGCTGTCGGCCTTATCGATCACGGCATTCAGAACATTCGACACTTCCGTTTTCAGGGCAGCCTCCTGTTCTGTTGTAAATTCAAAATCATCGATACGGTTCGAAACGACATTTACCAGGTGATCGCGCCAGGCATTAACGGACAGCAATCCATTCGTGATATTATTGATAACACTGTAATCCTTTTTAATCTGGGTCCGCTCAGCAGACAGGTTGTGAACTTGCAGTCCGCACCATGCAGCTACTGCTAATAATAGCCCCGAGAAGATCACTAATAGCGTGCGTTGTAAAAGTATCATAGCATTAGGATTGAATAAGATTCGTTTTACCAGATACAATCAATATGCCTCTTTAGAAAGCCTTAAAATTCGCCGGATTCAACTTTATAGATTAGAATGGTGTAGAGTATTATACCCAACCGCTTTAAGTTTGAAGTTTGAAGTTTAAGTTTTAAAGGACCAGGTTATTTACTACAAAAGAATTGAGCTTTTATTCGATACTAAAAAGAGGCCATGTTTTTGGCGTTTCTTCCGTGTCACGCTCTTTCATAATTCAGTTCAACGCTCACAAAAGAGATTCAATCTTTTCAAAGGAGAGTACTGAGTGTAGAAGAAACCGACTGCACGGTATTATGAAATTCGTACGTTCGCTCGCACGGAACGCAACACAATTTAAACCTGGTGAATTGAGTAGAAGATTATGATTTTATGCTCCCAACATTTCACTAACATTGATATTTGAAGCTATTCCACGCCTTCAACAATAATCATTCTTGTTTGTGAAGCAGATTGCCGTATGGCTTTGGCCGGTGCATATAAATCGGAAGACCACCATGACTTCGCTTTTTCCAGAGACGGAAATTCAAGAATCACAATTCTGCCGGGCTGCCAGCCTCCCTCGAGCGTGTCTGTCTCTCCTCCGCGTACAACAAATTTTCCTTCAAAGGGAAGTAACGATGCCGGCGTGCGCTTTTTATAATCCTCATAAAGAATGGAATCCGTGATATTGACGTCTACAATAATATAAGCTTTCATATTTTTCAAATTAAATCTGTAAATACTAAATTAATTCATACTTTAGACATCTTAACCCCCTATCGATGGCAAATATTAAAACAATACTGGAGGAATGGGCAGTGAAAGATCTTGAAGACAATTCATCTATCAAGGTTCTGGTTGAAAGCTGTACCGAGCTTGGTAACAATTCTAAACCCGGCATTCAGGTTTTGTATATGGGTAACTATGTTACTTTCGAACCGAACATTGTAGAACAATGGGCATACAAAGCAGGCAAGGCTGGCGTCACTGAATATTTATTGGAAGACCGGTCCTGGATGGCACATCAGGATCAGTATGTTAAAGTATATCTAATAACGGGTTCTCCACTTAAAGCCAAAGTAGAAGTAAAAACACGAAGCTCTAAGCCTGTCATCAAAGAATATCCTCTTCCCTTCGAAGTATAGCACTTTTATTTCGTGGATCTTCCGTGACTTTATAGTACGCTCCGGATTCTATATAGCGAATCAACTATTCAAGTCATGGCAGAAGTAACGCAATTATCTCCCGGCAATCCGGGAGCAAGAAGACTCAGAAGAAGATCTGCAGTGAAAATCGATATGACACCCATGGTCGATCTTGCTTTCTTGTTGTTAACATTTTTTGTATTGACAACAAGTCTAAATAAGTCATTCGTTCTTCCGCTCACGATGCCGGATGAATCCAATACACCGGCACCCCCCACCCCTGTACCTGCCAAGCGGGTCGTTACTTTTATTTTAGACGATCACGATGAAGTTTACTGGTACCAGGGGCTGATCAATCCGGACATTAATGTAACAAACTTCTCTAAGAACGGTTTACGGAAAATTCTGATAGATAAAAAAATACAAATTGAAAAACTGGTCGTACTCGTTAAAGCCTCCGATAAATCAAAATACAGAAATGTTGTTGATATGCTGGATGAACTATCGATTACCGAAATAAAGCAATACTCCATGGTGGATATAACTTCAGAAGATAAAGAAATGATAAAAGAATATAAACTCAATAGGAAGCATTAATCCCACCGTCTCAAAAGAGTAGTCTCTGCTTTTTGTCATCACGATGCAGGGCATCTTACCAAAAGAGAACCTTCTGCTAATCGTCTCCGCTTTTTTCAAAAGTCCAGCCTGGCGCGGAAAGTATTTATATCACTATTTTCAAAACCGAACGCCGCGCTTAGAGGGTTGAAAGGAGATTGATCCTTCGCGCATAAGATATAACGCTTGATCGGAGTACTCACGAGCAGGCATTTCAATCAAAGAGAGCACTTCGCTAAGTGCCTTTCTAAAGTCCAACTTTAGCGCGGAAAGCATTTCAGAAATGGAGCAACTTGACAAAGTAAATTGATCAATAAGAAGAATTAAAAAGCTCCTCGATCAGTTTTTTCCGTTTATCCGGATAACTTCTGTAATCTCCCAGGTAGGATGATTGAGCGGTCATAATTGTATAATGCTTCGGACTGAGATGATCACGGTGTAATAAGAAGTGGCCCAACTCATGAAAGACGACGTATTCAACCTGTATGCTATCTGAAGAAATTCCGGTGGACAATTTTTGGGTAACAAAATTCACATCCAACGTTACACCCGCACCCGGACTCGTCATGCCGTTTGAACCTTGCTCATCGTGACTGTAGGCAAGAGACCCTAAGACAACCGTCAGATAATTTCTTTGCAAGTCAATTCCACGATCCAATGCCTTTTTATAGAAATTATTGACAAAAGGTCTTAATTCCGGAGCAACGTAATAATGTTTTTGGTCTTCAACTGTGCACGATACTGTGGCGGCCATTATACATATTATAATCAATCGAAAAGTTTTCATGTAATGAGATAATTAAATCCCTTTCTGAAAACATTTGCTAAATTATTGTGCCATCAACTATCCAACATAAAGTTCAATCACTGTATGTATTTTAAAATACGATATTCAGTCGTAACATCGGCTGGAAGGGTCGCAGAACTTACAGTAGAAAAAAAGTATGTCGCCGAAAACAAGACGAAATAGCTAAGAAAATTTTACTGACCGTCCAGATAAATAAAAAATTCGCGTTCAATCATAGTTACCCGGAAATCGTTTTCTTTTTTTAGGTTATCTATATGTTGATTACGATCTCACGATTCTGAATGGAAATAAAAGGATCGCTCCAATAAGTTTAAAAATGATCTCGATCGTAAATCCTAGGATCTTAAAAGGAAGGAGGATCACCCATAGGATCGGAAAAACAATCAACAACGCCAGTGCCAGTGGCCAGCATAAAACGAAAAGAATACAGATAAGTAAAGCTGCCAGAAGTGTTCTCATATGATTTGTATTTAAAAAAAGCCTTACAAATGGCAATCCAAATTCAAAAGAGACCCGAAGGATGCAGATTTATACATTCCGCTCAAAAAAAATATTCAAATTCGTACAGGTAGGTGGTCAATTGTGTACAATCTGTACTTATCAATCCTCCATTAAATATGCCGGATCGATTTGATACTCATCGTAAACCGTAAGGTGGTTCTTTACGATAATCGTCTTTAATTGTTTTGTATAGCGTATGCGCCGCTCGGAATAATTTCGCAGATGAGGCAACAACTCATATACATCTGCCGTATTCAGCCTGGCAATGCGCAAGCTTTTGTAAGATCGTGAGCGGGCCAATATTTCAAAATAGTCTATTATGGATTGTGCCACATCCGGGTACGAACGAAGATAGATGCGTTTATGTTCGCGCGTTTGACGAGCCATGATTCTGGATTCATTTGAATTAAAAGACCAAACACCGAACAGGTTATTCGCCTTCAGAAAAAATCGTGATGTACCCCATCCGCTTTCTACTGCAGCTTGTGCCAGCACAATGCTGGAAGGCAATGTTCCGATGCGTATGATCAGATCATGAATATCTTTTGCGTTGTACCGGGCTTTCAGATCATGATAGAAAATACTATCGTCCCGGCTCCAGCTTTTCTGTTCCAGAAGAAAGCTCACTCTTTTCTTCCGCTGATCCATCTCATGCTTAGCCACCAATATGGAAGGAAGAATAGCTGAAATAAAAACATCTTTCGCCTGACGTCCTGATAATTTTTCAAGCCCCGAGATATTGGTATAGAGAACGGGTTTAACGAATGGCGTTGTAAGCAGGGCTATTTGTTGCAGTGAATCAATTTTTACTGTCTCCGTTTTGACATGATAAATTCCGGAGTGCTCGCAGGCTGGCAGAATAAGACTTAAACAGCAGGCATATAGAATCAGAGTCGGCGAAAACCTCATAGGTATACAAATAACGCTTAAACTTTCTCAATTGACACGAGTGTGCTCTACTAAGTTATACGTTTTACAGCAAGAAATACCGCAGGTGTGCTTTTCCGTCTCAAAAAACCATTTTTAACTATTTCTTTCTGTGATCAATCTGATTTTATTTCTGTCCAGAGTTTCCGGCAAGTACTGGAGTTTAATAATATCCTTATACCGGAT
>JGI24890J29729_1000435_pt1 | contig 26675 bp, 27 predicted proteins | sample FreactcultureFD7_FD_29729 | JGI IMG/M metagenome (IMG submission 29729)
CGCCAGCACTGGCTACCAGGGCGCCGCTTTCAGCACTGGCGACTATGGCGCCGCTTCCAGCACTGGCGACTGTGGCGCCGCTTTCAGCACTGGCACCCGGGGCGCCGCTTCCAGCACTGGGCAGCATGCCGTGGCGATGGCTTGCGGAGTTGAAGGCCGGGCCATGGCGAACGCCACAGGCGCAATCGTGCTGGGGCACCGCAACGCTGATGGGGAAATCGTCCACATCCGCGCCAGCAAGGTCGGCGACAACGGCATCCAACCCGGCGTCTATTACACGCTGGATGCGTCCGGCGAATTCGTTGAAGCCCCGGCTACCGAAGGGAGCGTTGAAGCCCCGGCTACCGAAGGGAGCGCTGAGCAATGGCACTGATCGTAATCACCATTAAAGACCAGCCCGATGGCAGCGTGTCGGTGCAGCTGCAGGACGAACCGTCTTGCGCTCCCGACCAAACGGAGTTCAGCCCGGCCCAGCATGTGGGGGCCACTGCGCTGAACGCGATCCACCATTCGCTTCAGGCGGTGGGCAAAAACACCATCGACCTGAGCGCAGCGCCATCGGCCCAGCCACCCCACAAGAAAAAGCTAACGCTGGTGGGCGCTGACGAAATGCCGCTGTAGCTATGCCGTCCTGGCTTCGGCCAGGGCGTTTTGATGAAGGTTCACCAATAGCAAGTCGGGCCATCCAGCCCCTACCCCGCACTGATCAAAGCGAGAACCAAATGACTACACCTCTATTTGTTGATACCGAAACCTACTGCGTGACACCCATCGCAAACGGTCTGCACCGCTACGCCGAAGACGTTGAAGTGATCATGTGGCAGTGGGCCGTGGGCGATGGCCCGGTGCATGTGGCCGATGCTGATGAGGATCTAACCGACCTCATGGCGCTGATCGACGACCCTCAATACGAGATCGTGCTCCACAACAGTGCGTTTGATCGCACCGTGATTCGCCATGCCTGCCGTGGCCACGTCGTGATCCCTATCGAACGCACCTTTGACACGATGGTGTGTGCGATGGCGCACAGCCTGCCAGGTGGCCTTGGCCAGCTCTGCGAAATCTTGGGTGTGCCCACTGATAGCGCCAAGGACAAAGAGGGCAAGACCTGGATCAATCTGTTTTGCAAACCGCAGCCCAAGGGAAGGAAATTGCACCGTGCAACCAAACATACCCACCCCGTGGAATGGCAGCGTTTTCGAGATTATGGAAAGCTCGACATCATCGCCATACGTGAAGTATTCAACCGCCTGCCCCGATGGAATTACCGTGGTGGTGAGCGTGAACTGTGGGCGCTTGACCAGAGAATCAACGACCGAGGCATGTGCATGGACGTTGATCTCGCTGTTGCAGCAATCCGGGCGGCGACCCGAGCGCAGGACGCGTACGCAGCAGAGACTTTTGAACGCACTGATGGAGCTGTTGCCAGCACCAACCAACGCGACAAGCTCATTGAACACATTCTTGCAGCCTATGGAGTAAGTCTGCCCGACATGACGACCAGTACGCTGGAGCGTCGTATCGATGATCCTGATCTGCCATTGCCATTGCGCGAGCTGCTGGCCATCCGGCTGCAGGCTTCCAAGTCTTCCACCAGCAAATACAAGCGTGTGATCAATGGCGTCTCGCGCGACGGTCGGCTGCGCGGGACCAAGCAATTTTGTGGTGCCTTGCGCACCGGGCGCTGGGCGGGCCGGGTGTTTCAGCCCGACAACATGCCGCGCCCTTCCCTTCCAAAAGACGCTATTGAGCGCGGTATCGCTGCGCTCAAGGCCGATGCGGAGGATTTGGTGTGAGGGCCGCAGTTCTATTTGCCCGAACCGACAGCCACTACAAGGCTATGGATGGCGTCGATGTGTACGACATCGACCGCGATGCGCGCACATGGCCAGGGGGCTTGCCCTTGGTCGCGCACCCTCCTTGCCGAGCATGGGGGCGCCTTCGCCAATTTGCCAAACCGCGTCACGATGAAAGGGAACTGGCGATTCTGGCAGTGAAGCACGTGCGCGAGTTCGGTGGCGTGCTGGAACATCCCGCATGCTCCACGTTGTGGCGACACCAGGGCCTTCCCATTCCCGGCGCCAGCAGTGACGCGTTTGGCGGCTTCACCGTTGAAGTAGAGCAGTTCCACTGGGGACACAAGGCGCAAAAGAAAACGTGGCTCTATATCGTCGGCCTGCTGCCAAGTGAGCTGCCACCGATACCGATGCGCATTGGCCAACCCACCCACTGCATCACATCCACCAAGGCGTACCTGCGCTTGCCCACCGTAACGAAGAGAGAGAGAGAGATTACTCCCCCTCAATTCGCAGAGTGGCTTGTGCGCGTTGCTTCCAGTTCTATGAAGGGCCTTGTATGAGTACCGTCATGGAACTCTGCTCCAGCGCCATCCGTGGCGTGATCGTGGCCCCACCAGGTAAGAAACTGGTGGTGGCCGACTTGTCCAATATCGAAGGCCGCATGCTGGCATGGCTGGCCGGTGAAGAATGGAAGCTGCAGGCGTTCCGCGACTTCGACGCGGGTAACGGCGCGGATCTATACAAGCTGGCCTATGCCAAGGCGTTCGACGTGGACCCGGCCACCGTCGACAAAGAGCAGCGCCAGATCGGCAAGGTCATGGAACTGATGCTGGGCTACCAGGGTGGCGTCGGCGCGTTCCTGACCGGCGCGGCCAATTATGGTTTTGACGTGGAAGACCTGGGCGTGCGCGCGCTGCCCACTATTCCTGCCGATGTTCTGGAAGAGGCCTGCGAATTCCTGTCATGGATGCGTGAACAAAAGCGCAACACCTATGGGCTATCAGACAACGCCTTCCAGGTGTGCGACTCGCTCAAGCGCATGTGGCGCCGCGCCCACCCTGCTACCAGCACCTGGTGGCCCGAGCTGGAGCGCACCTGCGTTCAGGCTGTGCAGTTCCCCGGCGAGACGCTCACCTGCCGCCGCCACAAGATTCGGCGCGACGGTGCATGGCTGCGCATCCTGCTGCCTTCGGGCCGCTACCTGTGCTACCCCAGTCCGCAAGCCGAAGACGGCAAGTTGACCTATATGGGCATCGACCAGTATTCCCGACGCTGGCAGCGATTAAAGACCTACGGCGGCAAGCTGGCCGAGAACATCACCCAGGCCGCAGCCCGCGACGTGCTGGCGTCCAGCATGCGCCCCATCGAAGACGCGGGCTATGAAATTGTGCTGACCGTGCATGACGAAATCATTGCCGAAGCACCCGACACCGAGCGGTTCACCACCGGCCACATGGCCGCGCTGATGTCCACCGTGCCCAGCTGGGCCGAGGGCTTGCCCCTGGCTGCAGCCGGGTTTGAAGATTACCGATACAGGAAGGATTGAAATGCTTGAACGTGATGTCGAGGCGCACCTGGTCAAGCGCTGCAAGGAGATCGATGCGCTGTGTGACAAGTTCACCAGCCCGTCGCGCCGCAACGTGCCCGACCGACTGCTGACCTATTTCCGCATGGTCATATTCGTGGAGCTGAAGGCCACCAACAAGAAGCCCAACGCTGCACAGCAACGCGACCATCAACGGCGTATCGACGCGGGCGCCTGCGTGGTGTGGACCGACAGCCTCGAAGGCGTGGACGTGATCATCAGTTGCCTGCGCTCCCGCAAGCCGATCCCTTACCTCGCCGCGGTTGACGCCGGTGGCGCACCCTACAAGGTGAAGGTGTGATGGCTCAAAACTTCAGACTCTTAGCTACGTCGCCGACCCTGGAAGGATTGCGGCAATGTATCGCCAATTTCTGGTGCTGCGATGCCCGAGACATCGCCGTTGTGGACTGTTCAGTAGTCAAGGGCCTACGCCTCATGGTCGGCTTTCGGGCGATCAAAGTAGGTAAGCGTTGGCGTTTCGAAGGCGAGGTCAAGTAGATGGCCATTGATTTCAAACCCCATGGTTACCAGTCCCTAATCATCGATTTTCTGCAGGGCATTAAGCGCTGCGCGGTGTGGGCGGGCATGGGGCTGGGCAAGACTGTCAGCACCTACACCGCACTGGAAGAGCTGGCGCTGGTGGAAGACGTGTATCCGGTGCTGATCATCGCCCCGCTGCGGGTAGCGCGAACCACCTGGCCGCAGGAAGCCCGCAAGTGGAACCACTTGAAGCACCTGCAGGTCATGCCCATCATCGGCAGCTTGCAAGAGCGCCAGGCCGCACTTCGCACCAAAGTTCAGATTTACACCACCAACTTCGAACAGCTGCCCTGGCTGGTGGAAACGCTGGGTGAAAAGTGGCCGTTCCGCACCGTGGTGGTGGACGAAGCCACGAAGCTCAAGGGCTTCCGGCTGCGCCAAGGCACCCAGCGCGCCAAGGCCCTGGCCAGGGTCGCGCACACCCGCATCAAGCGAATCATTCTGCTGACCGGCACACCGTCGCCCAACGGGCTGCAGGATTTGTGGGGACAAATGTGGTTCGTGGATGCTGGCCAGCGGCTGGGCCGCACCTTCGATGGCTTCAAGCAACGGTGGTTTCGCATGTCGCACACCGGTTACGGCCTCGAAGGCACCGACGACGCGCAGGGCCAGATCCAGAAAGCACTGACCGATGTGTGCATCACCATCGATGCCGCCGATTGGTTCGATCTGGAAAAGCCAATCATCAACACCATCCACGTGGAGCTGCCCCCGAAGGCCGCAGTGCTTTACAAGGAAATGGAAAAGAAGATGTTCATGGAGATCGAGGGCCATGAAATCGAAGCGCTGAACGCTGCGGCCAAGACCATGAAGTGCCTGCAGATAGCCAACGGCGCGGCCTACATCGAAGGCGAATCCAAAGAGTGGAAGGTGATCCACGACGAAAAACTGGACGCCCTAGAAGAGATCGTCGAAGAGGCTGCAGGCATGCCGGTGCTGGTGATCTACAACTTCAAGTCTGACTTGGCCAGGTTGAAGGCGCGCTTTCCCGATGGCATTGACCTGGCCACCGTTAACGGTCTCAAGCGTGCGCAGAGCGGCGAAGGCACCGTGTGGTTTGGCCACCCGGCCAGCATGGGCCACGGCGTTGACGGCCTGCAGTACCACAGCAACATCTTGGCGTTCTTCGCCCTGGACTGGAACTTAGAAAACCACCTGCAGGTGATCGAGCGTATCGGCCCGGTCCGCCAGCACCAGGCGGGTTTCCGCCGCCCGGTGTTCATGCACTTCATTCTCGCCGCCGACACGGTGGACGAGCTGGTACTGGATCGCCTGCAGTCCAAGCGATCCATTCAAGACATCTTATTGGACGCAATGAAAACGAAGGGATACCTGTGACGGACTTCAGTACGTGGAGCCAGGCAACATTGGCCAAGCTGGCACACGACCTTATGGAAGAAAACAAGCGCCTGCGCGAGGACAACAAGACCTTGCTGGAAGCCTGGCGCCAGCTGGTGAAAGAACGAGCATGAAACACCTTTGGAAAAAGATCGATGCCTGGTGCGAAAAGTACCTACGCGCGTGGAAACCGCATCAGGGAGATTGTGATGAACGACTGTAAACCTAACCGCATATTGCGCTGTATCTGCCGACTTGGCACCAGTGGCTGCATGGTGCAGCACCAGGTCACTGTGCTGCCATACATGGGCAAGCCGGTGGACAAAGAGCGCAAGCATTACAAACCCCGGACCGTATTCACCGATGGTGTGAAACGCGTCAAGGCAATCATTTTGGAAAGTGAAGAATGACCCACATCGACAGCACCGGCAAAGTGGCCGTTGACCATTCCTATTACTGGCAACCCATCGCCAGCTGCCCGCGTGGCGTCAAGGTGCAGCTACTCGGCCAGGGTGGCGTGGCCGCATACGGGATCTGGAACGGGCGCGAAGTGTTCTGGACCCACTGGGCGCCGCTGCCAAAACTGAAAAAGGATTGATATGACCTCAGCAGTTGTATTGCAACCCGAAGAACTCGAACAGCTCACCGGCTACGAACAGCCGACCAAGCAGCTGTCGGTGCTGCACAAGCGCGGGTTCACTAGGGCGTTCATCGGACGGCGCGGCCTGATCCTGGAACGTGCCCATTACGAAGCCGTGTGCCGTGGCCAGCTTGACCGGCCCGAGCCACGAAGTGCCAATCTGTCCTTTTTCGGGAGCCGGAAATAATGACTCGCAGGCGTTATGTAGCCGATGGCTTGCCTTACCGCGTGTTCCAGCGGGTGGGCGTGCGCGTTTACAGCATCGGCTACAAGATGCCTGGCGGCGCCTGGGCGTTCAAATACAGTTGCCCGGCCATCGATGTGGCCCAGGTGGCCAAACTGCGCGCCAAGGCCATCACCGAAGCTGCGCGCATCAGCCTGATCGATGTGGACCGCCCGGCTGGGGGCTTCACGCACCTGGTCGAATCGTGGTTTGAATGGCAGGAAAACCTGCCTTTCAGTGATACCCGCAAGCGGGCCTTCAGCACCATCGCCGAAAACAAGCGCGAAGCGGTGCCGATCAAGAAGGCCTGGGGCCACCTGGAAGCCAAGGAGATTACCCGCAGCATGGGCTACGACTACCTGGACGCATGCCTTACGGCCAGGGGCAAGAACGGCAAGCTGCGCCCACGCCCGCAAAAGGGGAACAAAGAAATCGCACTGGCTCGGCTGATTCTGGAGTTCGGTATCCGCAAGGGCGTGCTGGAAAGCAACCCATTCGACGACCTGACCAAGAACAAGACCATCGTCGAAAAGCGCCTAGTCACCCAGCAAGAGTTGGCACTGGCCGTAGAGATGGGCCGCAAGATCGGTGGACCCCAGTACATCGTGGCGCTGGCGCTGCAGACCGCCTATCTGTGCGTGCGCCGCTCTGTGGAGGTTCGCGGTATCACCAGGGACGCGATCACCGACCAGGGTATTGTGTGGAAGGACGGCAAGGACAAGACCAAGCCCGAGATCCTGATCGAGTGGACGCCCGAGCTGCGCGCCACCATTGACGAAGCCAAGGCCATCAAGCGCCACCACGTCGCGGGCACCATGTACCTGTTCGGGAACATGAAGGGCCAGAAGTACACCAAGGGCGGATGGAAGGCGACCCTAGACGATCTGATGCATCCGTGCGTGACCGAGGCAGCAAAGCGGGGCATGCCCTTCAAGCGCTTCAGCTTGCAGGACTGCAGGCCGATGGCGGTGACCGCCAAGCTGGATCGGGGAGACACCGACACCAAGAACGCGACCGGCCACACCAGTGACGCCATGATCCAAAAACACTACGACCGCAGGCAGAAAAAGGTGGCGACTGGTGCCCCTTCGCTGGTCAAGAACACTAGCTAAACGGTGCCGGTATTCCGAAACTTATTCCAAACTTTGGAATAAGCCAAGAAAAAAAGGCCCTCCAATTTCTCGAAGGGCCTTCTTAAGTCGTTGATTCACAACGATATTTTGGCGGAGTGGACGGGACTCGAACCCGCGACCCCCGGCGTGACAGGCCTGCGCACGAAGCCAATGCTGGCGCGGGTTTCGGCCACTTTGCTTATTCCAAAATTCGCCGTTTTTCGGTCTTTGTTGAGAGGGGCGAAAATGGATTATTCCAAAGAAACAGTCGGAAGTAATTATGACCGAACTCGAAAGACTCCAGCAGGAAAACATCGTACTGCGCGAAGAGCTGGCGCAGGCCCATCGACGCATCGCTGAACTGGCGGCAGCACTGGCAAAGATCGGGCAACAAGGGGGCCTTACTTCGGAACGACCGGCGTCGAATTCGCCAGCATGATATTTTTATCTTCGCTACCCTTGGAGCTGCCGAAATAAAACGCAATCACCTGTTCGCACTTCGCAGACAGGTAGCCCACCAGCGTACCGGCCAGGGCGCTGTCAACCTTCGCGTAGCCCAGCAGCGTACCAGCCACCAGTGCGACGAACGCGCCCACGATGGTGTAGGCCAGAATGGGCACCGTGAACGACTTGGTGCCGGTCTGCATGCCGCGTGCGCTGGATCGGTCGGCCACTTCGGCCTGGTAGGTCTGCAGCGCATAGTTCTGGTGCAGCTGCAGCATGGTTTCCGTGTGTGTGGTTTGGAATTCCTTGGCCTTTTCCACCGCGTCGGCGCTGGAAGTCAGCGCGGCCAGGATGTCTTCAGGCTTGCTGCTGGAGGCGCCGATCTGCGACGCCAGTGCGGAGCCGATGGCAGCGCCACCGGGGATAGGCAGGATCGCCCCCAGCAGCGGCAATCCGATCTTGGCAAGTTCCGTGCCGAAGTTTGCAAGGTCCATACTAAGCTCCTGCTGTGTAGGTGGCCTTGCCGTCAGCGAAGTGCGCGGTCAGCACCTGGCGACGCATGCCGGGGTCAAAGCTGATGTGCACCCAGGTGCCTTCCTGGATTACCTGGTCGAACTGGATGTCGCTGGCCTGGATCGCATGAACGATGGCCAGCGGATCGCCGAAGTCAGGAGCCACAAAGTCCGCCGCGAATCCTACCTCGTGGGCGCTGTGGTGCACACCGTGGACCTCATCATTGAGCGCCGGGCAGCGGAATCCGCTGTTCAAGTGCATGGGCACGCCCAGCAGTGCGCGCACCAACTCCAGGCCGTTGGCAACGATCTGCAAGTTTGGCAGCACATCCGCCGATGGGGTGTTGTCGATACCGTCGCGCTCAGCGGTGTCGGAGTGGGTAAGTTCTTCCAGTGCGAAGTGTTCAGTGAGTTGCGTCATGGGTGTCCTCGAATTTATTTACCGTTAAGCCCCTGGATGGCCTCCACCCGGGTAACGCGGGTGTCCAGGCCATTGATGCGGGTATGCAGTTCTCCGGCCATGTTGTCGAGCTTGTCGCCCAGCTTCTCGCCCATGGCGTCCATCCGAGTGATGGCCCGCGATCCGATCCAGCCGATGACGGCTGCGAGCATGGTGAACAGAGCGCCGACAACGGCCACGGTGATAGTGAAAAATTGAATTTCGCTCATTGGTTTCTTTCGTCGGGCGGAAGGTTGAGGGATGCAGCCAGATAGGCTGATCGGCAGTGATTGGGCTAGAACCAGAAAAGGCGGTCGATGAACGGTCGCATGCGTCCGTACGCCCTGCCCTCCAGCTCCGCTCGACGGTCTATGATGGGGCAGGTTGGTTCAGTCATCAGCAGTGTCTCCCAGAAGGGTCTATCGGGTTTAAAAGGGTTTCGCATATGAACACGGCAACGGTTCTCTTCCAAGACGGCCCGCCCGTGTGGTAAGCCTCAAGGCGCGCACTGATCGTGTAGCAGCGTGCAGGCGGCAAGCCCATCAGCAGGAACAGGGTGTAGTTCAGCGTCACGTCGATCAGCGCGAAGATCAGCAACACAGGCAGAAATGCGATCTTGTTCCAGACGTTCAAGTCACCAGCAAGCCACCGCCGGTAGACGCTGATGGTCGCAGCAAACGCCCAATAGAAGATGAGTGCGTAGAGGATGATCATGGATGTGTGGGCTGAGCCGGTAGAGTTGCGATAAGGTCTGCTGGTGATGCTGGCGTGGCCTGAGTACCAGCCTGCACCGAGGCGAGTGTCGCGTAGCAGGATGACCACACTTGATCACGCCACGCGATCAGCGCATGCGCCTCTGCAGCGAACTGCGGTACGGTGCTGTTGGCGTAGCTTGCAGCAGACAGGATTGACTCGTAGCGCCATGCCTTTGCACCGGCATCGAGCCATGCCTGCACTGCGTTCTCGAAGTCAGTGACCGTTGGTGCTGGTGCGGAAAGCACCGGCTGTGTGTCCGAATAGGTTTCACCAGGCAGCAGATCGGCTTGTGAATTGACGGCACGCCAGCCGTCTTTGGTTGCGTTGATTGCGTAGCTCACAGGTTGTCCTCCCAACCAATGCAAGCCACAAAGTTCGCGGCTGCGGCACTGGCGACATAGATGTTTGTGCTTTCCAAAATGAAATCTCCGACGACAGATTCAGAGACGCCGGAAATGCTATTCAAGTTGCTAAACAACGGTTGAATTGCAGCGTTCCAGCCGCCTGACTGCGTGTTGTTAGGTGCAACGACGATGAAACTCCCTCCCGACCCTGAAGACGGCGTGTTCAATTGCACTTTTATTAATGCCGCAGACGGAGGGACAAACGCGGATACTCCTACCGCTGCCCAAGTGGTGGTGGTCGCGTTGATGGTGCCCACAGCTCCAGAGGACATTACCGGATATGCCCCACCAGCCGCGCTGATGTACTGCACCCGTCGCCCATACTGCTTAAACGCAAGTGGATAGTAGTTGGTCGCCGACAACGTGCGAATCGCTCCCACTCGCGCAAAGTAGGTGTATCCGCTAGGCAGTGTTGGTGCAGTGGCAGACAGTGAGAACAGCAGCGCAGTTCCACTAGTGCCATTGATCACGAAGACGTTGTACCAAGTTGAGAATGCCCAAGCCCCGGTATCAAGGCTGTTTGCAACGCCAGATGCAGCCGCCGTGTTGGCGGACAGCGAAACGGTGCGAAGCGTCAGGTAGGCGTGGCCTGCACTTTCAAGGACAATTTCATCCGCACTCACATTGACTGCCGCCGTAGTGCCGTTGGCTGATGCCTGCAGATTTTTAAATGCTCCCTGCACTGTTGACTGTGGGTTCGCTGCGATGGCAGTGGCGATAACAGCGGGGACCGACGATAGTGCGGCCAGCGCCGTGATGTCGTTGTTCGCGCCGGAGGCTGCGTAGCTGCCTGCTGGCTGAAAATCTGTCGCTGCGTGCGTAGAAGCAGAGCCAAGGCCAAGCGCTGTGCGGGCAGTTGGGGAATCCGTTGATGCCAGCACTCCGCTCATAAAAGAGGAAACTGCCACTGATACTGTACCAGCGAAGTTCTGGATAGCCGTGCCCGCCGCATTCCAGCCGAGTAATGCCAGGCCGCTCGGGGAGGGCAGCGTGGTGCTGACGCCGCCAACACTGATCGGGAGCTGCAGCGCATTACTGACACGAGCTGTGAGCTGCTGCACCAGGATCGTCAGATAGTCCAACGCGTTGTTGATGACGGACGGATAAAAGTTCCCGGCGTTGGTCAGGTTCGCACCTTGAAGCGCTGGCACCTGGCTGGAAAGCGTTACCTGATAACCAGTTGCAGGCGCGACCAATAGAGTAACGCTGCCACCCGGCGAGGTGTCCTGGTTGCTGCTCAGCGTCACCGTGTAGTTGGCGGTCAGCGCCAGCGTCGTGTTGTTGCCGAATGCGTCGGTCTGCACCACCAGCACATCGGATGCCTGGAAAACTTTGAAGTTAAAGCCGAATACCGTTTGCGAACCCGTTCCGGCATACGGCCCTGCTGTGCGCGTGGGGCTAGAGATCATTGGGACACCCTCAAGAATGCGGGCAGTGTCGCCAATGATCAGGTGCGCTTGTACACCCTACTTATGCGGCGCGCCCAGCAGCGGGTCGGTAACTTCGTGAAGCGCGTTCGATGGCGGCGCCACTTTGCCACTAGCGCGGTCGGCCAGATACTGCGCGGTCTTGCCGACTTGGCCAAGCGGTAGGTGCGCGGCCTCGCCCACGGCGTTGGCCACGTCTTGAATCGGCTTGCCCTTGTCACCCTGGCCAGTGGCCCCCTTGTAGATGTCGCCACCTGCCTGCACCATGGTGTGCAGCCAGCTTTCCACCGGCACCTGGCCAGCGCTCTTGTACCCCTGAATCATCGACGCAGCATCGCGCACGAAGGGGACACAGCCAGCAACTTCGCCAGCGATGGCCTTGGCCATCCATCCGCCCCAGCTTTCATCGTCCTTTTTGTGGAAGTGGCTTGATACCGCTTCGGCCATGATGGCAGGCACCAGGATCGCCGCGATCGCCTGCGCGAATGTGGCGGGCTTGGACAGGCCTGGCGTCATCAGGCGGCTGCTTATGTTGGCCAACTGGCCGTAGGTGTTGTTCATGAAGCCGTACAGCGTGCCGAATTGCTTCATCCACTTGTTTGGGTCGTTCAAGAAGTTAGACCGTGCCGACTCCACATTGCTGCCATGGGCCTCGCGCACCATCTTGTTGGCATAGCGCACCGCGTCGACTTCGCTCATGGGCTGGCCGGTGCCCCCTTGATTTACGGGGATGCCTTCGGTCACGGCGCGGTCATAAGATGCCCAGGCAGTCGGCACCGCGCTGAACAAGTCCAGGTTGGCGATCATGGCGTGGCCAGCGCGGTCCAGCTTGTCGTGCCAGCTATCCGGTTCAAACAGGCTGTGGGACGTGACTTGATAGTCGCGGTCCATTTGCTGAGAACGGGCGAAGATTTCGTCGAACTTGGCTTTGGCGCCTTCGACCTGGTTGGTGTAGTCGTGGAACATCGATGCCATGCGCGAAGCAAAGAACCGTTCGCCGCCACCGGCCATGAAGCCCAAAGACTTCAGCGCCGCAGCGCCGTCATGCTTGATAACCGTGGACAAATTGAAGCCGATGCCGTTGATCACCATGCCGGTGCGGCTGTACTGCAATACCTTGGACAGCGCATCCGCGTTCGCATCCGCGTTGTTGGCATTGGCCACGCGGCCCAGCCAGGTGTTGATTGCCTTCCACTCTTCCGAGCCGTAAGCCGTTTGAAAAGCGGCTTTGAATGCCGGGTCGGTCACGATCTTGTTGGCATCGACCAGGGCACGGCGGTACGCCAGATCATGCAGCGTTTCCTGCATGGCCTGGGCAATCGTGTGAAAGTCCAGGTTGATGGCGTCGGTGTAACCTTCCATCCGCACATTCATAGCACCGTTGGCCGTGCCGGTGCGCTTGAAATAGTCCCCCACGCTCACGCCATTGGCCGCGATCTCTTTGGCCGTGTCGGCTTCCACGCGAGCGCCCCGGTTGCTGCGCTTGGGGTCATAGCTGATCCGGGCGTAACCGCCAGTCAGTTCGCCGTTGGCCAGCTTGGTCGGGCGCGCTTCGATCTTGGGCGGCGCTGTCTGGCCCATCTCGCGATAGAGTGCTTCGACTTCCGGCCAGTGCTTATCGTTCAATTCCCAAATGTGGTTCACTGCGGCGATGTCTTTTTCACCCATGTTCTGGTCGAGCATCTTCCAGACATCGGCAGGGTTCCAGCCATAACCCTTGGTCAGCTTGTCAAAGTTGGATTCGTTGCCACTGTGCAGGGCCATCATCAGCATCTTGCCGCGCGTCAGCTTCATGGGCACGTTCTCGCCTGCGGCCTTGGTGAGCTGGGGATCGAGTAGCGTGTCGTTCTGCACGAAGTCGTGCAAGCTCTTTTGCCAGTCTTTGCCCAGCTCTTCGGCCTTGGCGCCGAACGCATCCGACAACCCCTTGAGCATGCGCACCTTGTCGTAGCTGCCATTCAGCACTGGCTCAATGATGGCTGTGTATATCGGCCCCAGCACTTCGTGCCGGTCAAGAATGTTGGACCGGAAATCGGTGGGCTTCAGCTCGGAATTGACTGCGCGGGAGAACGATCCCATGTGATCCATCGCCTTGCCGAATGCACTCAGCCCCTGGTCTTCGTGTGACAGCACCAGCTTTTCGGCGCTGAACCGGGTGCCCACCTCTTCCAGCTTGGGGATCAGCACTGAGTCAACGTGCTGGCGCAGCTCGGCCCTTTCGCCATTCACCAGAATGGTATTGCGGTTTTTGCCAACCGCTTCCATGGATCGCACTGTATCAACCAGGCCCCGGAATTCTTCGACCGTCAGTTCACGATAAGGCTTGCGGAATTCGGGCAGCAACATTTCCGGTGTGACACTGGGCACCATGCCGTTGGCCACTTGGCTTTCCACCCACTGCGCAAGATTCTGCTTGGCACGGGTGGGCGCATCGCTGGGGCTGGTGCGCAGGCCGAAACGCGACATCAAGTCGTCGATCTGATCACGGATGTCCACATCGATGCGGGCACGCACAGCAGGCTTTTGCAGCCGCTTCAAATACACCCGGCCCTTTTGCACATCGGTCACCGCTTCGCTGGCCGACTTGAACAGCCGGTTGTTAAGCAGTGCGGCGCGCTGGGCTTGCGCCGCGCCAGCCGGGTCTTTGGGCGCCAGCTTCAGCAATTCCTTGTTGGCCTTTGCTTCGGCGGCACTGTACTGGGCCGGTCGCAAGTCGCCCACCACCTTGGCAGCGATGGCCGTATCAGCTGCGGCCTTGGCTGCTTTGTTGATCTCAGCCACTGACATCGGCGACTTGGTGAGCATCTTCAGGCCAGTGGCCATGAACTTGGCGCGCACCTCATTGTGGATCGCCGCTTCGGCTGCGCGCTGGATGCTGACCGGATCAACCAGGTCGCCGTGGCGCTCAAGCATGCGCTGATCAACGAGGGCCGCTATTTTTTCTGCGGGCTTTTCCCCACTGGTTAGTTTGCCGACCAGCTCTTTGCCCGAGTTGAAGCCGAACATCTCGGCCACCAGGTCAGGGTGCAAACCGTCTTTGCTGGTCAGGCCCTTGAGTTCGGCCACGACGTCAGGTGCGCCCAACTCCCCCTTGGGGAACATTTCGCGCAAGGTATCGGTATTGAGCTTGTAGCCCTTTTCGGCCTTCACCGGGTTGCCTTCGGTGTCCACCATCTCGCCCTTGGTCAGCCAGGTGCGCGCTTGGTTGATCGGTTCGGCCTGCACTTCCTTGGTCACTTCGTCGGTGATCTTGGTGCGTTCTTCGCGCGCGCTACGCTGCAGCTCCCGCATCTTCCCTTCTTTGGCGTTGGACATCCACTTCATATCGCGGATTGAACGCGCTTGCATATCGGCGATGGCCTGTTCAGTAGCTTCCTTGCCCAAGGTCTTGTACTGGTCGATCATCTCGCCGTGTTCAGCGGCCAGGTCGGGGACGGCGTAGGCGCGCACGCGCTCAGCATCGTTGATCGTTTCCTGCGAGGCGAACATGCGATCCATGACGGCACGCACTTCGGGCGACACGTCGCCGCGCATCGTGTGGTACACCGACATCAGCCAGGAACGAAACCGGCTGAACATGCTTTGCAGCTCGGGCACCGGGGCTTTGCCAGTCATCAGGTAGTTCTCGAAACCTTCGGCAAACTGTTCATGCCCAGCGCGCTTGGCTTCCAGATCACGCGCCGACCAGTCGGCCATGCGCTCTTCAGGGCTGGCGCCTTCAACCTTAAAGTGCTGCAGCAAGGTGTCGAAGTCCGATTTGATGCCCTCGGGTGCTTCGGGCGACTTGGCCAGGTCGTGCATCGCTTCCAGAAAGAAGTGCCCGGACTCATGCAAGAACGTGGACAGATCGGCATTCTTGAGCATGCCCAGCTCACCAGTGGCGGGGTTGTAGAAACCCCGGTTGCCATCGGCCTGGTAGAACTTATTCAGCGTTTCATCTACAATCGACTCGGGAACGCGGGCTGGCGAGCCATCCGGCCCCGCAGCGTTGGACGTGTCTGTACTCGGTTCAGCGTCGTTCCCCTTGTCTTTTTCGAATGCAGTCAGCAGCCACTTCTTGGCTTGGCCATCCCACTGCAATCGCACCGCCCCTTTGTGATCCGCTGATTCGAGCTGCGCACGGTTGTCCGACCGCTCGGTCACCTTCATGGACGCGATCACGTCCTGCAACTTATCAACCACTTCCGGGTGCCAAGCCACCAGCTTGGCCAGCCCATAGCCATCGTGTTCGTTCTCCCCGGCCACGCCCCACGGCAGATCGATGTCGCCGATTTCAGCATGGTGCAGCGCGCCTAAGGCCTCGCCGGTCTGCGTTTTCTTCAGGTGATCGACAGCGCCCTGCGCGTCGTGGTGGAAGTCTTTGGTGATCGGTCCGAAGGGGCCATTCGAAGCGGACTGCAACAGAACGTTCGAGCCATCAGGCATGACGCGCACACGGCGTGACTGGCCAGGGGCAGCAACGCGGTAATCCTGACGCCCATCAGGGAATTCATCATCAAGCTGCAGGCGCGACGGCTTCACCTTGAACGGGACAGCGGTGTCGCCATACCCGGTACTCGTTTCCGGTGTGGTGGTGAAATAAAGATCAGGTTCACCAGCAGACTTCAGCACGCCAGTGCGGCCAATCTCTGCAGCGCGCTCAGCAGACGTGTGGTGATAGACCGTCACGGTGCCATCAGCGTTTAGAGGCAAGCCCGTGGCTTCATCCACCCCATGCTGCGCCAGCCCGCCCTGTCCTTCAGCTTTGATGGCCAGCGGCATGCGCTCCCGCATCTCTTGTGGCGAGATGCCCATGCGCTCGGCCATGGTGTCGTAGAAGGCGCCATGCAAGGCCGCGTACTGCTTAGCCACGTCCACCGGAAAGCGCCCGGTAGCCATAAGCTGGCGGTGCACATCGTCAGTGATGCCCTTGAGCTGCAGCTGGCGTTCATCCAGTGCGGCCTGTTTCTTTACCGCGTCTAGCGCTTGCGCGGTCATTTCGGCTTGCTGCTGCGCGAGATGTTCCTGGCCTTCGGCAAACGTCATGCCGTTGGGGTCGGTCTTCAGGTGCGGCAAAATCGCCGCTTCCATGGGTGTGCCCGCAATGCTGGTGGCGTAGTCCGCTGTGGGGATGCGCACATCGCCATTGGTCTGGATGGCTTCGGTCAGCTGATCCTTGATGCCCGGCAGTTTCGCATTCAGTTCATCAGGTGTGACGCCTGACTGGTTCAGCGAATCGACCAGGGTCTTGCCATCAACCCACACTTCGGGCAGGTGGCCGTCTTCCGTGACTTTCTGCACAAAGTCGTGAAATGCCTGTGGATCGTTTTTGCGCAGCTCGGACTTGGCCGCGAGTTCACCCAAGGCCTGCAGCCCGGCTGCGCTCTGCGTGGCATCCGCTGCCCTGGCCGTGTCGGTAACGATGCCTTCGGGCACCGTGGGCTTGCCGTTGGCAAACAGGCTAGGCGCGCCGTGCGTGACGGTCTGCATGCCGGTGTGCATCGCAGCCATGAATAGCGCACTGTCCCAAGCCTTTTCAATGGTGGGGCCATACTGGTCGGCCAGTTGGCCGTAGCCGTTGGCTTTGAGGATTTGGCTAGCTGCGGTGTCACCCGCCACTTCTTGCGCGGCGCCCGACACACCGGCTTTGGCGGTGGCGCCGAACAGGCTTTTCACGAACGGCACAACGCCGGACTTGAATGCCAGATCGCCCATAGGGATCATGTTGGCCGCGCCCAGGACAGCGCCCTGCACTGCCCCGGCCTTGTTCGCCGTGGCTGGATCGACGCCACGCTGCTGCAGATCCTGTGATGCCGATGTGCCCTCAGTTCCGGCCATCACAAACGGCGCGGCTTCCAGGAATGGCAGATACCCCAGGGCGCCCGCTACCTGGCCGCTCCAGCGTTGTGGCGACTGCGCAATGCCGGTCGCCTGCATGTTCTCACCGCGCGCGGCGTAGGCTGCGCGGTCTTCGGGCGACATCTTGCCCAAGGCACCATCAGGCAGCAAATCGCTAAGCGCGACTGCGGCCTTGTCCCACGCGCCGAACACCTTGTACCCACTGGCCTTCAAACCCGTCCAGGCGTCGGCCAACAGACCAGGCTTATCGCTGTCAAGGTTAGGCGGTGCGCTGGCTGGCGCCGGTTGCGGGAGTGCCTTCACGGCTTGCTCGGTCGCGGCCAGGGTGGGCAGATCGTTGTGAGCTTTCGCCGCGTTGGTAGGGTCCGCCAAGAACTGTGCCAGGTGTGGGTACTGCGACACGACCTTGCCCGCGTCAAACGACTGCATGGCCACCTGCTGCTTGGCGGTGTTCGGATCGCTCTGTACCGCTTCCAGTGGGACACCCAGGGATGTGGCCAGTTGGGAGTGCTGTGCAACGGTGGCCGGGTTTTGCGGCACTGCGTTGTAGACGTTGTTGCGGATGGCCACGGCCTGATCCTGCATGACGCTGCCAGCGGCATCGTCGAATTCGTTCTTGTGTTGCGTGCGCCCGGCCACCAGGTCGGGCAGGGTCAAATCGCTTACTTGGTCAGCCATTGGTGCGGTTCTTCCAGAATGTGCGCAAGATTTGATCGTTGGATGGGTTCGGGTTGCCGTGCTTGGCCAGTGCGGCCTTTACCTGGTCGAGCTGATCGCCGGGGATGTCGTCTACCTTCATCTGCATGAAGGGCATCGACTGCACGCCACCCGATATGCCAAGGTAGGTATTGCGGAACCGGTAGTTTTTCAGGAACTGCTGATCCACGTATTGGCTAATTTCCTGGGCGGTCATCTTGCGGCCCAGCTGTTGCTGCTGGTCGAAGATGCCGTCCTGAATGAACTTGGTGACCGTGCCGATCTGCTGCTTTCCCGCTTCGTCCTTGGGCTTGGTGTCGATGCCCAGGGAAGTCAACCGGTTGTTCAGCTCGGCGGTCATGGCTTTGGCATTCCAGCCCCCGGCACTTTGATCCGTCTCGCCATCAATCTGATCCTGGCGCAACTTGGCGATCTGCTTTTGTGTGCCCTCGCTGAAGTTCGTCATCACGAAGTGCTGGAACGTGGCGTCCGGCATCTTGGCCAGTTCGTCGGGGTGTTCGATGGCCGTGTGATACGCGGCCATGTTGTCGGCTACTGGCGGATTGGCGATGCCTTTAGCGAAGGTCTGAAGCTGATCGAACTTGCCTGGCGCGAACGCGGTGACGTTGGCGCGAATGTCGGGCGGCAGGCTTGCGAAGTCACCGTGGTTCTGGATCAGGTACTGCTGCGCGGCCTGCACAGCCTGGTCGCCTTGCTCGGTGCGGGCTTTGGTGACATCGGTGAATTGCCGTGTGCCCTCAGCCAGTGCCAGCTGCACAACCTTGGGACTGGCATTCGGCCCGAGCTGATCGCGAATGTTCTGATGGATGTCCTGCAGCGTGGGCATGGGCGGCACGCCACCACCGCCCTGCAGCTGGTTGACGTTCTTTGACACATATGCCTGCGTCTCCTGGGGCATCGATGCCAGCCAGTTCGCGCCATTGGCTTTCACAGCGGCGTCAACTGCGCTAGGGCCAGCGTTATATGCCGCCCAGGCCTTCGACGGATCGCCCGCATAGTTCTTGACCATGGCGGCGAGATACTGCTGGCCGACGCGGTTGTATTCGGCTGACGAATCGTTGGCTGCTGGGGCGATGCCATAGCCAGGATTTTTGGCGGTGCCTGGCATTACCTGCATGCTATACATGGCACCCTTGGGGCTGGTCACCGGTGTGCCGTCCGCGTTCGTGTCTCGCCCACCGCTTTCACTCTGCTTGGTGATCTGCAGCATGCGGTCCACGTCCGTGGGGTTCAGCGCCGACTGAAAATGTCCCATGGCAGTCTGCGCAACGCCGGTCGCAACGCGCGCTTGCTGATCACCATTGATCTGGCCGGTGGCCTTCAACAGATCGCCAGCGGTCATGTCGCCCTTGTAGCGTTGAATGTATTGCTGGGCGTAGTCTGGATTGTTGTTCTGCAGCGCGGCCTCGATCACACCGTAGTGCAGTTTGCTGGTGGCCTGTTCCGTCTTCGCGTCGACCAAGTTGGCCGGTAGGCCCGAGATTTGGCCAGCCTTCCACACCGCTGCCTTGATGCTGGCCACCGACTTATCGATGGTGTCGGGATCGTTCCAGTTCTTTTGCGCAGCATCGGTGGCCAGGTCGATGGTGCCCTGTTGTGTATCCACGCCGAACTTGGTGTACTGCTGCAGCACGTGACTGCCGATCTGCCCACTGAACTGGGTGGATAACTGTGCAGCGCTCTTTGCGAACACCTGGCGCTGCGCATCGTTGGCCAGGTTTGCCGAGGCTGCATCAATGGTGCTCTGCAGCTGCTTACCGTACTGGTCTTGCAGCCCTTCGCCCTTGTCATTGGGCTGGATCGCATCGGCGCCGGTCTTGGCAAGGTAGCCTTGCTGCGGATCGTAGGTTAGCTTTTGCTGGGCTGCGCGTACATCGTTAAGCGCAGAGTCCACGCGGGTCTGGTTGGCCAGCATTTGCGCTTTGGCATCGGCATCCATGCCCTGGACGCCCAGGGTGGTCATATCCTGGCCAGCCTTCTCCATGTCGTGCCCGGCGAACTCGCCCTGCATGAGCTGGCGCGGCGATAGGCCTTGGATGGCAACGCCGGGGACGTTGGCGGGCGATACCTGAGGGGTGTCGTAAAGAGGGACTTGTGGCATCAGTTACCCAGCGTTTGTTTGCCGTTCTTGGAATTGGCCAGGGAAAGCATCGCGGGCGAAACCTGCGTGGCCGTGCCCAACATCGATGTCAACCCGGCGTTGATCGGACTGATGGAGCTGGACATCGACGACAGCGCTTTGGCGTTGCTGGTGTCGTCTGCTGCCTGGGTGGTGTAGCCCCAGGCTTCCCGCAGGGCGTTGGTCTGGATCTGATCGGTGTCTCGCTGGGCCATCATTTGTGTGGACTGCGACACATTGGCCGCGCTGCCCTGGGTGATGTCCACGCCGTTCGCAGCCATATTGGCTTTTTGGGTACTGGCCAGTTGCGCAGCCTTCAGCTCTTGATTGCCCACAGCGATCTGGCCGTTGTCAGTGGCAATGCTGGCCTTGTCCTGCGCGATGGTGGCGTTGTTGGCCGCGACTGCCGCTTGGTAATCCAAGGATGAACGCTGCGCATCGGCTGCGTTATACGCACCGAGCATTCTTGTGCCACCCCCGGCCATCGCTAGAAGGTCGCTTGTATTGACAGTTCCCATCGGGGGCGCCCTTAAAATTCAGGGGAGAATAGCCCGCACCTGGCGCGGCTTGTACACCGCGCTATCGCACGTTGATGTCGGTGGCCACAGAGCAGATCGTCATCGGCAGCGGGTCGGTTTGCTGCACAAAGACGGAGCCGTCAAAGTTCCATTCGGGTTGAATCACGATGGGCAGCACGCCGCTGAAAAGTGCGGGCTGCGATCCGGGCAAGTCGGTTGCCGAGCGCTGGGTGGCGTACACCAGGTTATTGGCATCCGGCCCGACATACATGCCGCTGGTGCGGTACACGCGCATGAACACCTGATCCACGTTCTTTTGCAACGTCTCGCCAAAGCCTGCGTCCACACTCAGCGCAGCCGGAAGAGTCTGCACCTGGGAAGTGATGGGCAAGCCCACGATCACCTTTGTGGCCGGGTACGGCAGCGTGATTGACCCGGTGTTATCGACCACCTGCAAAGGGACTGGCGCGCCATCAGCCAGGATGTTGACCGTCATACCGATCAACCAGGTCAGGCCCGACACCGTTGTCACCTGGTAGGCGGTGGTCACGGAGACTGTGCCGATCTCCAGCCCCGCCGACGCTGCGGTCAGCGTGATGTTGTTCGCATCGACTACGGTGGTCACTGTGTACGTTCCCGACAATGCCGGATCGCTGAACGTGAAATACCGCGAATTGCCAACACTCAGGCCGTGGCCGAGGATGCCGCAGGTGATGACGGTGCCCTGCCACTTGTAGGTGCCCGGCAGGAAGTTGGTAGCACCGCTGTCCACAAAGAACGGATCGCTGGCGGTATTGAAGTAACGGGTGTGCAGGCGCTCAATGTAGCGGCGCGTGGTGCCGTTGATCATGCGGTTGACCACCAGGTACAACATGTCTTCGCTGGCCAGGGTGCCTGCGGGCTGTTCGGTGATCACGCAAATAGATTCAACGAAGCCGCCGAAGTCGTGGTGGTGCCACGCGGCCACCTGTTGCTCGGGCACATAGGTCAAGCTCTTGAGCGAGCCATCGCTAGACACGCAATGCAGAATTTGGAATGGCGCCTTGCTGAACGCCATGTCAAGCACGTTCTGGTAGTCGAACAGGTGCGCGGCCATGACGCTGATGTCATTGGACTGGTAGGCCTGAGTCTGCCAGGAAAACGCCATCTCGCGAATGCGACACCCGCGCGACTGGCTGAACAGGATCGAGTTACCCACGACGATGGGCACCACGTTGTTGCTGCCAACGTAGCTTTGGGGCTTCACGGCCAGGTTGGCCGACGCAAGGGCATTGCCATCGGTCGATGACACTTGCCATTCCGTGGACGGCGTGAGCATCATCAGGTTGGCCACCGGCACCAGGTGCTGAATGCCCGAGGCTTCACGCGCGGCGATCTTGAACGAAATGCGATTCGCGGCCTGCACCGGCAAGGTGTAGGTCAGGTTCGACTCAGTGCCCGACATTGTGGCCCAGGCATTCTGCGGGGCGTTAGTCGATCCAGCGAACCAGCGGCGCTGCTGGTAATAGGTCACGGCGCCGGGGTAGTTGCCGGTGGCGTCATTGAAGCCGCTGTCATAGATCGGCGGTGTCTGACCGGTGTTGGGCGTGATGTTGTTGTCAATGAAACTGGTGGTGCCCGCAGCGGCCTGGCCGATGTAGCCCCAAAGGCCATTCAGGAATTTGTAGACGTAGAAGCGCGCGGGCGTCACGCCAGCGGGCAGCGTCCAGGTGATCGTGTTGATGTTGCCCAGTAGGGTCAAGTCATTGCTGATCGCCGTGGTAATGTTCGATGCGATGGACTCTTGCAAGTCACCGGCCTGCACAGTGGTCACCACGTACTGAACATTGAAGGGGTTCCAGCCGGTCGTGTGTGGCGTGGTGGCCGCTGCGCTAACACTGGTTGGGCACCAGGTCGGAATAGTGAACACCGGATTGGTCAGCGTCCAGCTCAGTGCCCCCAGGCGGCGCAGCTCGGCCACCGGATAGTTCGGGTGGACGATGGTCAACACGTCTGCCGACTGCACATAGTGCAAGTTCATCAGGTCGGCCTGCGCGTAGGTGTTCGTGATCTCATAAGGAACGCCACCGCTCAGCAGCGTGCCAGCCTGTGAGTGGAAGCGGAAATACCCGGCCCCCACTTCGATGCACATGGTCTGCGTGAAGTTGTAGGTGAAGGGGATCAAGCGCACCGGGTAGGCGCTGTTCTTGACTTCCAGCACGTATTCAGTGCCTGGGCGGTTCTCCACTGGACCATGCGGCAACACAATGGCGTTACGGCACAGCGCTAGGCCCGTCTGAAACTTGGCCAGGTCCACGCGGCCATACATGTCGGGGGCAATCTCGCCACCGGCAAATGAACGGTCGGTTGCTTTCTCACCCATGTTTCTTGCGCTTGCGGTAAGCGTCCAAAGTCTGCTGCGTCACGTGCTGCACCAGATACGCCTCAAACTCTGCACCGGCACGTTCTTCACGCATGGCCTCTTTTGCAAATTGCATAACGTGAGTAGCTTCGTGCGCAATGATGGCGGCTATCTGCGAAGCACTGCGCTTCTTTATCTCACCGATGCAAATCAAGGCGATCATTCCGGCGATGTCGTTCTCAAAGCTATGAACGCAGGCATCCGCACCTTTAGAGACGAAGGCTGAGGGGCTTTGCACTTTGAGTTTGCGCACTGCGCGGAGATATGTCTTTTCGGAAAAGACCACACCAACGGACAAGGGAATGGCCCCCATATCGATATAGTGCACGCGCTTCATCGATTCACAATCCAGTCCACGCTCTGCGCTGGCTTAACCCGGCGCTGATTGGCGTCCGACACCGTGGCCAGGGTAAACCATGCCTGGAATTCCTGCAGCGCGCTCTTGGTTTCAGCCCGGCCTTCGGCGCCCTTGATCACCGGCCCGGCCAGTTTGGATTTGAGCAGCTTGGTTAGGCCTTCAGTGAACAGGGGTGAAAACGTGGTGGTGTCTGTCACCCGCCCGCTGTAGCGCAGTACAGCGTTGATCTGGTTGCTGTAGATCACTTGGTTGCCCAGCGAATCCATTTCGACCGTAAATGGCTGCGTGGTGTAGATGCCCACATTGTTGTTGTAGGCCCCCGACACGTTGCCATACTGGGCCAGCCCGGCGCTGTAGTCATCAACAGCATTCGGATCGGTGACAGCAAGGAAGTTCAGCACATCGCTGGGCGCATCGTAGACATACGTCCAGGGTGATGGCGGCGTCTCAGCCAGCAGCGCCAGCGAAACGCGCTTAAGCGCAAAGCCCCACGTGTGCATCTCTAAAAGCGCATCACGCGCAATCGGATAGAAGCGCGCGCAGTGCACCGCCTGGATGCTGCCACTGGGCGGGCTGATCGACGCTACAGTGGCGCTGTCGCCCAGCTCACCAAGCGCTGCATTGCAGATATCGACTTCACTTGCCAAGGCAACACCCCGTAATAAAAGGGCAGCGCCGAAGCGCTGCTAATGTCGATTACTCGACCTTGGAGACAACCAACCGTTAAACCAATCCGGTAGCGTTTGCATTGGCGGCTTTTTCAGCGTCAACCGCTGCCGCTTCAGCATCCAGAACCCGCTGAACCAGATCACCCCGAGAGGGATCGGCATCAAGCTGGGATTTCAAATCGTTGTACGCAGAGCGCAGCGCGTTAGCCGTAGCTTGCAAGGCGGCTTGCGCTTCGGCTTGGGCCTTTGCATAGGCTGCGGTGGTTTTCTTGGTGACCAGCTCCATGCCTTCCGACACATCGCCGGTCAGTTTGGCAACCATGTCATCAGCCATATCGAAGACTTCACCCGCCTCGCGGATGATGCTGTTGTGCAGCAGTTTGGTAAGGGCGCGAACTTGTGCCATGAATAACTCCAAGATGACCAGCCCGAAGGCTGGCCGTTCGGCTTAGGAAACGGCGAAACCGCTGGCGAACAGCGTGTTGTTGCCCTTGAGCTGGAGATCCTTCACCACGGTCGCCACAACGGCGCCAGCAGTGAACGTGCCCAGGATGATGTACTGCAGTGCCAGGTAGCGGCGTGCCACAGCTGGAAATGCAGGGTCCAGGTGCAGCATCATTTGTTGGCCCAGCGTCAGCGATGCGGTCAGATTGGCCGGATCGATGATGATGGGGGTCACGTTGACCGAGATAGCTGCGTCATCAGCAGACACCAGCTGGATCTGCATCGAAGTGCCGCCGACAAAAGCCTGCGTGACTTCGATAACGATATCCAGGCCCAGGCCTTGGCCGATGTCGCGTGCGACGTTACCGGTGCCCACACCTGCCAGATCAATGACGTTGGTGGAGGTAACGGTGCTGGGACCAACTGCCAGCGACTGGCCGGTGATGGTGTTTCCGACAACGGTGCCGGAGAATTGGAGAAGTGCGTCAACGATCATGATGCTTCCTTACTTTACGTTTTGGCCTGAGGCCGGTATTTGAGCCATGTAGCTATTCCAGGCCGCAAGCGTTTGCGCAGGTGACCCGATGTCGGGTGACCACACAACGAACTGCTGCAGCATCACCCCGGCAGCGCTTGACGTGCCACCGGTAGGGGTGGACGTGACGCCTGTGGGGTTTGCTGCAGTGTTGCTCATGGTGGTCAGTCCGATTAGCTGATCTGAGTTTCAGTCGGCAGGATTTGATCCACACGACGAAGCGGCACACCTTCGAAGGTCAGCCAGTTCGTCGCATTTCCAAACTGGTTCAAACCAGGCTGGACGGCCAACGCATAGTTGGATTTGTTCAAGGCTTGCAAGCGCAGGAACGAGTAGATCGTGCGGTTCATGTAGAACACAGGACGACCGGCACCCAGGTTGGGAATACGGTCCAACGCACGGGACATCAGCGAGATCAAGTCGGCAGGCGAGCTATTGCTCACCAGGTTGGTCACAGAGATGTTCGCAATGCGCACGATGTAGCGCCAGTCCTTCACAACCAGGCCATTCTTCCACTGGTAGTGGGTTTGGAAGGCTTGGTAAGGATTGCCGGAGCCGTCATAGACGGTCAGCTGGCCGGTGTCTTCGTGAATCAGGCCAGCCTTCGATCCCTTGGGGAACGGGCAGAACACAGTGTTTTCACCCCACACGACCAGCCAGATCGAGGTGTTGGTGGCGCCAGCGGTGCCGGTTGCATTCAGAATGTTCTGTGCGTTATTGGCGCCGGAGATGGCACCGTAGCGAGTGGCCAGGCCCAGGTACTGACGGGGGTCAGTGGAAGGGTTACCGTAGAACAGGGTCTGCGCTTGGGCCTGGTTCATTGCTTCCAGGAAGGCCACGTCTTCAGACAGACGGAACTGGCTGGTGTTGCCGTTCAGTTCGGCCAGGTCTTTGTCAACCCGGCTGTAGGCTTCGAGCATGCCGCAGGATTCATCGACCTGTGCAGTGGTGGACTTGCTGGACGGAACGCCTTGATTCAGCGAACGCCAGTAAACAGCGGGCAGGCCGGTGCGAATAGTGACGCGGTGACCGGTCGGCAAGTTGCCTTCTTGGAAAACTGCGTCTTCGAGGATTTCATTGGACTGCGAGAGCAGTTCGGCGACGACAGGGACCTTGCCATCGGGGTCAAGACGCTTAGCCCAGTCAGCCAGGGTAAGCGCGCCAGTAGAGAGAACAGCCATTTCGATTTTCCTTTCAGCGCATCACTGCGTTAAAAAAGTGGGTGCCCGAGGTCTCGCGACGGTGAGGCAAAAAAGTGAACCTATTTCATTGACGGATACAGCTTCGAACCTGCGTTCGTAGCTGGCGAAGCACCTTGGCCGGATGGCACAAAACTGCCCGAAGTAATTTGCTTGCCTGCCCGATAGAAGGCGCGAATGATCTCAGGATGGTTGCCCAGTCCCGATTCGTTCAACAGCTTCGTGAGTTCTGGCGAACCAAAGGACTCCAGGGCCTTCTTTGCGATGGCCATGTTTTCCTGCAGCTTTTCGCCGCCAAACTCTTTGTCGGTCTTCGATGCCTCTTCCCACCCGGTGCGTGCGGCGTCCAGTTGTGCTTGCTGCGCTTTGGAAACCTCGGGGGCAATTTGGTCGATGAACTTGGCAGCTTGGTCTTGCGTCAAATTCAGCTCACGGGCCAGGCCCTCGAACTTGGTCAGGACGGTGGGATCAACCTTGCCATCAGCAGACTTGAAGTCATACTTTTCGGGCGCCTTGGGCACGGGGGCTGCGGGCGTCTCAGGTGTGGTCGGAGCGGCAGCAGGGACAACGGCTGCAGCGGGCGCTGCTGGGGTTGCTTCGGCTGGCGCTGCGGAAGGTGCTGGAGTAGCGGGGGCTGCGGGCGCGGCGGCGCTTTCGGT
>JGI24890J29729_1000436_pt1 | contig 26663 bp, 16 predicted proteins | sample FreactcultureFD7_FD_29729 | JGI IMG/M metagenome (IMG submission 29729)
ATTTAAAAATTGAAACTAATGCTTACCCTAATGAAAGTTTTCAAGCGGCTGTCGCCATGATCTCAAAAGTATTAAATCCAGATACACGTCGCGTCATGGTGCGCTGTACCCTAGAAAATTTAGATGAAAAGTTGAAGCCTGAAATGTATGTGTATGCCACACCTATGGACGACGAATTATCTCTACCGCATGTGGTCAATGATGCTGTAATTACAGAGGGCGTTAAAACTTTTGTCTTTGTAGAACGTTCTCCTGGTGACATTGAAAAACGTTTAGTGAAAGTTGCTTATCAAGGACATAAAGAAGCTTACATCTCTGAAGGGCTTCGTGAAGGTGAACGTGTGATCGTTACAAGCACACTACTTCTTAATTCTGAATTTACTGAAAACTAAATGTTAGAGCGCTTAATTACCTTTGCAATTAACCAACGTGCTTTTATTATTACGGCCGTTTTTGCATTAATAGTAGGCGGATGGTATGCCATCGCTAATCTTCCTATTGAGGCATTCCCCGATGTCCAAGACGTTCAAGTGCAGGTTGTCACACAAGCACCTGGCTTAGCGCCCGAAGAAGTTGAACGCAAAATCAGTTTGCCTATTGAGCGTGAGATGAATGGTGTGCTTCGCATGAGCCAATTACGTTCTGTGTCTATTTTTGGTTTATCTGTGGTGACCTTAACTTTTCAAGACAACACCGATGACTTCTTTGCAAGACAACAAGTTCTCGAAAAACTTCAAAATGTTAATTTACCGACTGATGCCAAACCTGTCTTAGCCCCTTTAAGTACTGCTGTGGGTGAAATCTATCGCTATGTGATCGAGCCAGCACCGGGTATGACGATGGAGCAGGTCAGAGAGTTACAAGACTGGGTCGTTCGCCCAACGCTCCGACGCGTGCCAGGTATTGCAGATATTACAAGCTGGGGCGGCGCTGTTAAAGAATATCAAGTTAGAGTGGATCCGGGTCTTCTTCGAAAATTTAATGTGACACTTGATCAAATTTCATTCGCACTAGGTAATGCCAATGAGAATGCCGGTGCTGGTTCGTTAAGGCGTGGAGACGAAGGTCTTGTGTTACGGAGCATTGGTTTATTTCAAACCACAGATGACATTGGCAACATCGCGATCAAAACACAAAATGGTAAAGCGATTTTAGTGAAAGACATTGGTGAAGTGATTGTTGGACAAAAGTCTCGCTCAGGTATCGTGGCTTATAACAAAGACGATGACGTGATCGAAGGTCTTATTCTTATGACTAAAGGACAAAACCCAACTAAAGTCATTGGCGATGTTAAAAATGCAATTAATGTGCTCCAACAAAAATTGCCGCCTGGGGTGCATATCAAAACCATTTATGATCGAACCAATTTGGTCGATCACACGGTGCACACGGTTGAAGAGAACATGATCATGGGTGCGATTTTAGTGATCGCCATTCTGATGATCTTTTTACAATCCACGATTGCAGCCATTATCGTGGCGTCCGTCATTCCCTTGTCATTACTATTTGCTTTTCTTTTTATTCACCTACGTGGTATTTCAGCCAACCTGATTTCATTAGGGGCGATTGACTTCGGTATTATTGTCGACGGTGCGGTGGTGCTTGTTGAAGCGCTGATGGTGAGAATCGCTTTAGGTAAACTCGACGGCAATACCTTTCACTCGACCGCGAGTTGGCGTATGCAAACGCTTCACAACACAGCAGAAGAGATGGGTCATCCCATTCTTTTTTCAAAAGCGATTATTATTTTAGCCTTCCTTCCTATATTCTCATTCCAACGTGTCGAGGGGAAAATATTTACGCCCATGACTTACACCTTAAGCTTCGCCATTTTAGGTGCGGTGCTTTTGACCTTTACCCTCATGCCCACCCTTCTATCTTTTGCCATTAAGAAATATGACTTGGCTGAAAAACATAGTGGCTGGATGGAAACATTACAAAATAAATATCAAGCGTTCTTGAACATTAACTTTAAACATGCGCTTCTCATTTTATCTCTCTCAGTAGGCTTGCTCTTCATGACACTTCTCCTTGGTTCAAAATTAGGTAGTGAATTCTTACCCAAGCTCGATGAAGGTAATATTTGGCTCACCATTGATTTGCCAGTTGCCACTAATCTTTATAAGTCAAAAGAAATTGAACGTGACATACGTTCCATCTTAGAAAGTTATCCTGAAGTATCGAGTGTTATTTCTCATGTAGGACGACCTGATGATGGCACAGACCCTAAGGGGCCTAATCATATGGAAATCTTAGCTAACTTGAATGCGCACGACACTTGGCGTTTTCATGATAAAGAAGATTTGATTTCAGACATGACAAAAAAAATGAAAAGTATTCCAGGGATACAAACCAATTTTTCACAAGTCATTGAAGATAGCGTCGAAGAATCAATCAGCGGTGTGAAAGGTGAAATTGCCATTAAAATTTTTGGGCCTGATCTTAATGTGCTTGAAGACAAGGCAGAACAAGTGACCAGTATCATTAAGAAAATTCCTGGCTCAGCCGATGTCGCTGCGATTAAAGTGGGCGGCCAATCAGAAATTGATATCGTGTTAAATAAAGATCTTATGGCACGTTATGGTATTAATACAGTCGCTGTCAACGACACAATTAAAACAGCACTCTCTGGACAAGCCACTACTGTCATGTTTGATGGTGATAAACAATTTGATGTGAGTGTCAGACTCAAAAAAGAAGTGCGTGATGCGATTGATGACATCTCAGAAGTGCCTATCGTCATTCCTAATACAACGAATACGATACCTTTAGGTTCGCTCGCTAAAATTGAAGTGAAGCAAGGTCCTGCCAGAATCAATCGTGAATCGGGTGGTCGATTTGTTGCAATTAAATCTAATTTGAGTGGTCGCGATCAGGGGAGCTTTGTGAAAGAGGCAATGCAAACCGTGAAAGAACAGGTGCATTTACCACAAGGTTATACGATGACCTGGGGTGGCCAATTTGAAAACCAGGAGCGCGCGATGAAGCGACTCTCTATCATTGTGCCCTTATCAGTACTCGGTATTTTTGTACTTTTATTCTGGACCTTTAAATCCATGAAGCTAGCCACACTTGTCATTGGTCTTATTCCATTTACCTGGATTGGTGGCCTATCGGGCTTAGCGCTCTCAGGATTACATCTGTCTGTGTCCTCCGCCGTAGGATTTATTGCGGTCGCCGGGATATCCGTCCAGAACGGGGTCATCATGGTGGAGCAGTTTATTGCTTCCATTCGTTACGGTAAGACGGTGAATGAATCCGTTCTTGAGGGTGCTAAATTACGACTACGTCCCATTCTCATGACTGCCCTCATGGCAGGTCTAGGCTTATTACCCGCAGCACTTTCTCATGGCATCGGTTCTGAAACTCAGCGCCCATTCGCAGTCGTGATTGTAGGCGGTATCGTATCCGCTACCTTCTTTACGCTCATCTTATTACCCATCATATTTAATGCGTGGTTTAAGGACGCGAGTCCGAAATAGTGTATGAACTAGAATGAACCTAAACTCTTTTATAAAATCTATAATGTTGTGTATGCAATAACCTACGGAGCTTAATATGAAAAAAATCGCGATTGTTTTATCCCTTCTTACATCAACTTTAGGTTACGCCGCTGACTTCTCTGATATGGCAACCGTCAAGCGCGTAACACCTCGTTACATTGAAATCAACCGTCCTATTTCCTCGTGTCAAACCACGTCTGAAGTAGCTCCACCAAAAGAAAAGGGTGTGGCTGGTGCCATCATTGGTGGTGTAGCAGGTGGCTTACTAGGTAGCACAGTCGGTAAAGGTAAAGGCCGTGTCGCAACAGGTGCGGTGGGTGCTGCAGTAGGAGCAGTTGTTGGGGACCGTATGCAGAATGATGATACAAATGAATCACGCAATGTTGAGCGCTGCACACAAAGAGACAGTTACCAAAGAGTACAGGAAGGTTTTATGACTCTTTTCTCATATAACGGTCACGAGTTCGAAGAAGAAACACAAACGCAGTACCGTGTAGGTCAACGCGTTCCTGTTCAAGTGAACGCAGTCATTAATCAAAACTAATTAACTGTGAAATCGAAGGCTGTATTCGCGTACAGTCTTCAACATCACATCCACATTTTCCGGTGGTGTGTGTTCTGTAATGCCATGACCTAAATTAAAAATATGGCCTGAACCAGGCCCAAAACCATCTAATATACGTTTCACTTCTTTTTCAATCGCTTCAGGTTTGGATAATAAAATCGCGGGATCTAAGTTACCTTGAAGCGCTACTTTTTCTCCCACTTTTTGACGAGCCATACCAATATCGGTTTGCCAATCAAGGCCTAATGCGTCAGATCCTGCAGTGACTTGATCCTCTAGCCAGAGTCCGCCACCTTTAGTGAACATAATGGATGGAATTTTTTTAGTACTCATCATTTTTAAATTAGACAAAATCACTTTCATATAAGGCAATGAAAATTCCAAATAGCCTGGATGAGACAATGCACCACCCCACGAATCAAAAATCATAATCACATCCACACCGGCTTCAATTTGAGCATGTAAATATTGTGTGACTGCTTCTGCCGTAGTTTTTAAAATATGATGCAGTAAATCAGGGCGACTATAGGCCATTTTTTTAATAGTTAAAAAATCTGTACCGCCTTGGCCCTCGACCATATATGTAGCTAACGTCCATGGGCTTCCTGAAAAGCCAATGAGTGGAACGCGTCCTTGCAATGCTTTTTTAATTTGTGAGACCGCATCGATCACGTACTTCAAATCTTTTTCAATATCAGGTATTTTTAATTTCTGAATATCCACTTCATCACGTAACGGTCTTTCAAATTTAGGGCCTTCGCCGGCTGCAAAATATAAACCTAATCCCATCGCATCGGGTACTGTCAAAATATCTGAAAATAAAATGGATGCATCGAGGAGTGGATATCGATCAAGCGGTTGTAATGTGACTTCGGTCGCTAGATTTGGATTTTTACAAAGACTTAAAAAATCGCCTGCCTTCTGACGTGTGGCACGATACTCAGGTAAATAGCGTCCTGCCTGACGCATCATCCATACAGGTGTGTAGGGTGTCGATTGTCGATGTAGTGCTTTTAGGAAGTTATCGTTTTGAAGTGTGGTCATAGATGATTTTAAAACTTAAAAAAAAGTTTTAAAAATTAACGTGGGAGGGTAGATGTTCCCATCAAGAATTCATCCACGGCACGTGCACATTGACGTCCTTCGCGAATCGCCCATACGACGAGTGACTGACCGCGACGGATATCACCTGCTGCAAAAACTTTAGCCTTCGATGTGATGTAAGCGTCTTTACCTTCGGTGGTGGCTTTCACATTACCGCGCTGATCTTTATCCACACCAAAGAGGTCTAGCATCTTTTGTTGTGGGCTCACAAAACCCATCGCGAGTAATACTAAATCTGCTTTCAATGTAAATTCTGAATTCGGTACTTCCACCATCTTGCCATCTTTCCATTCAACACGCGCTGCGATGATTTCTTTAACTTTGCCATTGTCCCCTACAAAACTTTTTGTGGTGACTGACCAATCACGCTCGCAACCTTCTTCGTGAGAGCTTGATGTGCGAAGTTTTAGAGGCCAATTAGGCCATACCAATTCTTTGTTTTCATGAACGGGGGGTTGTGGCATTAATTCAAATTGTGTGACTGACTCCGCATGATGACGATTCGATGTACCCACACAGTCAGAGCCTGTGTCCCCTCCACCAATCACGACCACATGTTTACCTGTCGCTAAAATTTGATTTTGTAATTTATCACCTGCCACTACTTTATTTTGTTGTGGTAAGAAATCCATCGCAAACATCACACCATTCAATTCTCTTCCAGGGACAGGCAAATCACGAGGATGTTCTGCACCGCCAGCAAGAATGACTGCGTCATAGTGACTTGTGAGTGCTTCAGGTTTTACATTTTCACCAATGTTTTGATTCACTTTGAAAACCACACCTTCGGCTTCCATTTGTTTGACTCTACGATCAATGTGTGTTTTTTCCATTTTGAAATCTGGAATACCGTAGCGTAAGAGGCCACCAATGCGATCATTTTTTTCATACACAGTCACAGAGTGACCAACGCGCGCTAATTGTTGAGCTGCAGCCAAGCCTGCAGGGCCTGAACCCACAATCGCAATTTTTTTATTCGTTTTAGAAGTTGGAACTAAAGGTTTTACCCAATTATTTTCCCAAGCCTTATCGATGATGGCATGCTCAATCGATTTAATACCGACGGCATCATCATTAATATTAAGAGTGCAAGCGGCTTCACATGGTGCCGGACAAATACGGCCGGTAAATTCTGGGAAGTTATTTGTGGAATGTAACACTTCAATGGCTTCTTCCCAATTTTGGTTATAAACCAAATCATTCCAATCAGGAATGATGTTATTGATGGGGCAACCTGATGTGCAGAATGGAATACCGCAATCCATACAGCGTGCACCTTGTTTCTTAGCTTCATCGTCGGTGAGATGAAGTACAAATTCTTTGTAATTTTTTAAGCGTTCTTGTGGTGGTAAGTTTTGTTCGCTGATGCGATCAAATTCCATGAAGCCAGTGACTTTACCCATTATGCAGCTTCCTTTGTGAGTGACGCATGAAGTTCATTCAATGCACGTTTATATTCGTTTGGCATCACCTTAATAAATTGAGGTCTTACTTTATCCCAATTATCTAAGATAAATTTCGCACGCTCACTATTCGTATATTTAAAATGTTTTTCAATGAGTGTTTTTAAAATGACTTCATCCGGCTGATTTAAATGTTGAGGCACTTTAGCTTGTGCTTCTTTAGTCTCCACTTTTTCTAATGACACCATCGATGGATTACAGCGTTTATTAAATAAACCATCTTCGTCATACACATAAGCCACCCCACCTGACATACCGGCTGCAAAATTTTGTCCGGTGTTACCTAGTACGACCACCGTACCACCTGTCATATATTCACAACCGTGGTTGCCAACTCCTTCAACGACTGCGGAGGCTCCTGAATTTCTTACACAGAATCTTTCCCCTGCGACACCGCTAAAATAACTCTCGCCCGTCGTAGCTCCATACATGACCGTGTTACCTACAATAATATTTTCGTGTGATTTGGCTTTAAATGCTTGAGGTGGTTTGATGACCACACGTCCACCACACAAACCTTTCGCAACATAATCGTTACCTTCACCAATCAATTCCATGGAAATACCTTGCGCTAAGAATGCAGCAAAGCTTTGTCCAGCAGTGCCATTTAAAGTAATTTGAATCGTATCTTGTGGTAAACCTTCATGACCAAAACGTTTTGCAATTTCATGTGACAACATCGTGCCTACTGTTCGATTGGTATTCACAATCGGTAAATTGATGGATACTTTTTCACGTTTATCTAATGCGAGCTTCGATAATCTAATAAGTTCGTTATCAAGGGCTTGTTCAAGACCGTGTGATTGTTCTTCACTGTGTCGTCGTGACACTTCTTTTTCGATATTAGGCTGATAGAAGATCTTGCTGAAATCAAGTCCGTGAATTTTCCAGTGCTCAATACCTGCTTGTGTATCAAGTAAATCGGCACGACCAATAAGATCATCAAATTTACGAATACCTAAAGATGCCATTAACTCACGTACTTCTTCAGCCACGAAGAAGAAATAATTCACCACGTGTTCAGGTTGGCCTGTGAAACGTTTACGTAATTCTGGATCTTGTGTCGCGACACCGACTGGGCATGTATTCAAATGACACTTACGCATCATGATGCAACCTTCAACGACGAGTGGTGCTGTCGCAAAACCGAATTCATCTGCACCAAGGAGGGCACCAATCACTACATCGCGTCCTGTTTTCATTTGTCCATCGACCTGCACAATGACACGTCCACGCAAACGATTTAAGACTAGCGTTTGTTGTGTTTCAGCTAAACCAATTTCCCAAGGAGTCCCTGCATGCTTAATCGATGAAATCGGAGAAGCACCTGTACCACCGTCATGGCCTGCAATCACAATGTGATCTGATTTTGCTTTTGCAACACCTGCTGCCACTGTTCCCACACCTGTTTCAGATACGAGTTTGACCGAAATACTTGCACTTGGGTTTGCATTTTTTAAATCATGAATGAGTTGTGCTAAATCTTCGATCGAATAAATATCATGATGCGGTGGAGGTGAAATAAGTCCTACACCAGGTACTGAGAAACGAAGTTTTGCAATATAAGGGCTCACCTTATGGCCTGGCAATTGTCCACCTTCACCAGGTTTTGCACCTTGTGCCATTTTGATTTGAATTTGATCGGCTGAACTTAAATATTCTGCGGTCACACCGAAGCGACCGGACGCCACTTGTTTAATGCGTGAACGAAGTGAATCACCTTTTTTAAGTTTAATATCACTTTCAATTAAATTGAGTCCGATGACATTCGCAACCGTATTGTCTTGGTCGAGTGTTAAGAAACGTTTCGCATCCTCGCCACCTTCACCCGTATTTGATTTACCGCCAATACGATTCATCGCAATCGCTAATGTTGTATGCGCTTCAGTTGAAATCGATCCTAATGACATCGCACCCGTTGCAAAACGCTTCACAATTTCTTTAGCAGGCTCGACATCACTAAGCGAAATCGCTTTGTCATTCGTTTTTAATTTAAATAATCCACGTAACGTCATTTGACGTTTCGTTTGATCATTAATTAAAGCCGCATATTCTTTATACGTGTTGTATTGATTGGTTCGTGTCGCGTGTTGTAATTTTGCAATCGAATCCGGTGTCCACATATGCTCTTCACCACGGATTCTAAATGCATACTCACCACCTGCATCTAATGCATGTGCCAATACAGGATCAGATCCAAATGCAGATTGATGAATGCGCATCGTTTCTTCTGCAATTTCTTCAATGCCAATACCTTCGACATTAGTGGCTGTTCCTTTGAAGTAAGCATTGATAAGTTGTGAGTTAAGACCCACTGCTTCAAAAATTTGTGCGCCACAATAAGATTGGTAAGTCGAGATGCCCATCTTGGACATCACTTTATAAAGACCTTTACTAATCGACTTAATAAAATTCTTTTGAGCTACTGCATGGTCTGTTGTCATCGCATGCATCGATTCATAAGCTAACCATGGGCAAATCGCTTCTGCTCCATAACCACCTAGGAGGGCAAAGTGATGTACTTCACGCGCAGAACCTGTATCTACGACTAAACCTGTATTGGTGCGTAAACCTTCACGCACTAGATGTTGATGTGTCGCTGATGTAGCTAGCAATGCTGGAATTGCGATACGATCTTTGGATTGATTACGATCAGAAAGAATCAGAATGTTGTAACCATCCTTCACCGCTTTATGTGCATCTTGGCGAAGTGTATCGATCGCTTTTTTCATGCCATAGGCGTCGTCTTTTTTAAGACCTTTCACATCGTATGTGATATCAAGCACTAAAGATTTGTAAGCGTCTTTTGTGAGTTTCGAAATATTTTTGAGTTGCTCTAAATCATCTAACGTTAAAACAGGCTGACTTGTTTCAAGACGTGTCGTTGGTTTTGTTTCATCCACGGCTAATAAATTAGGTTTCGGTCCAATAAACGTCACAAGTGACATCACCAACTCTTCACGAATCGGATCGATCGGCGGGTTAGTGACTTGCGCAAATAATTGTTTGAAGTAGTTGTAAATGAGTTTTGGTTTTTTGGATAACACAGGAAGTGCGGCATCATTACCCATCGAACCTGAGTTCTCTTCGCCATTTGCCACCATAGGTTGCAGAATGAATTTAATATCCTCTTGTGTGTAACCAAAACTTTGTTGTGTGTCGAGGAGTGTCGCTTTAAGTTCAGTCTTACTATTTGTTTTTGGGAAGTCGCCTAAGAAATAACGCGAGCTATCAATCCACTGACGATAAGGTTTGTGAGTGGCTAATTCTTTTTTCACTTCTTCATCATCAATGATGCGACCTTTTTCCATATCGATGAGAAGCATCTTGCCTGGTTGGAGACGCCATTTCTTAATAATTTTTTCTTGTGGGAATTGAAGTACACCCATTTCGGACGCCATCATCACAACACCATCATCGGTCATGAGATAACGTGCGGGGCGTAATCCGTTTCGATCAAGTGTTGCCCCAATCATACGGCCATCCGTAAATGCTACTGCTGCTGGGCCATCCCATGGTTCCATCAATGCCGCGTGATATTCATAGAACGCGCGGCGATTTTCATCCATCATAGGATTGCCTGACCATGCTTCAGGAATTAACATCATCATCGCGTGCGGAAGACTATAACTACCGGCAACTAACAACTCTAAACAATTATCAAAACATGCGGAGTCTGATTGGCCTTCCACAATGAGTGGCCATAATTTTTCTAGGTCATCACCTAATAATTCGGATTGCATACTTTCATGTCGCGCACGCATCCAATTCACATTACCTTGTACCGTATTAATTTCACCGTTGTGCGCAATCATTCTAAATGGATGCGCTAAATCCCATGCAGGGAATGTGTTCGTTGAGAAACGTTGATGCACTAAAGCTAATGCCGATGTCACACGTTCATCTTTTAAATCTGGGTAATAAGTGTCGACCTCATTTGCAAGGAGCATCCCTTTATAAACAATCGTACGGCTTGAAAGAGACGGAATATAAAACTGTGCAGGATCATCGAGTCCTAATTTTTTAACGCTATGTTCAATGCGCTTACGAATGACAAAAAGTTTTCGTTCGAAATGATTTTGATCTTTAACTTCTTTACCTTGACCAATGATGACTTGTTTGATTTTTGGTTCTAACGCCTTCGCAGCGTCTGCGATATTGGAATTGTTAGTGGGTACATCACGCCAAGTTAAAAATGTTTGGCCTTCTTCTTTGATAATGTCAGTGATGATCTTTTCACATTGATTTCGATGTTGCGTTGATTGTGGAAAGAAAATAAGACCACATGCATATTGGCCTAATGATGGTAAATCCACAGATAGTTTTTTAGCTTCGTCTCGAATGAGGCCGTCTGGCATTTGAATAAGAATGCCGGCACCATCACCTAATTTTGGATCATAACCCGTAGCCCCACGATGCGTTAAGTTTGTGAGGATTTGAAGGCCCTGTGCCACAATCGTGTGACTTTTGGTGCCATGAATATTAGCCACAAAGCCTACACCGCAGGCATCATGCTCATTCTTAGGGTTATAGAGACCTTGCTCTCCAGGTCTTTCGAATTGGGTCATAACTACTTACAAAACATTAAACGGAACCTTCAATAATAAAGCTTAACGTCTTGAAATTCAACATTTTTCCTAGCTACTAATCGTCTATTCTTATGCCATTTGGGCCCAGCATGCCTTCTATTCCAATTTTATCAACAGTATGAATTAATTCCTGAGGCAAATGTTTGTAAAGCATATGCTCTATATCACAATATCCATTTTGACTAATCCTTTGATACATATAGATAAATCCATCTTTATAGGTCTTTATTACTTCCGATGTTAATGATTTGGGCCATGACCAAAGTCTGCTCATAAATTGGTACTTCACCCCCGTCAAATCAAATGAAAATTGACTCTTTTTTTTATGCGCTAAAATAATTTTTGAACAATCCTCATATATTGCTTTATTAAAATTTTTATTAAGAAAATATCGGCCAGATATTTTGTGTATACGGTCAAACTTATCAAACAAGTGATTTGTATTGCAAAATCCAAGCATTTTTTGAAAGCACATAACTTCTGTTAAATTTTTAACCACATCCCAATTATCATTTTTATAAATACTTTGAACATCTGCATCACTCGAAAAATATATAATCTGATTAACGGCGCTTGATAGAAAATTTTTTTGTTTATCGCTTAAAGCCACTGCACTCATCTCGACAAGCAAAATGGATGCATCAGGAATGTGTTGTTTTATGCTTTCTACAGTCGCAAGTGTTTGATGAAGCCTCTCTTCGTGATTGAATACACCAAAACGAGTATTAATGGCTGATGTAACAATGAATAAATGATGAGCTGTCATTAAGAAACTTGACTAGCGCTTTAAATGATTCTTAATCACTGTTAAATAGGCATGGTTCATCTGTGTCTTATTAAGTGTGTAATTAGTCAAATGTATGCGTCTTAAAAGAAAGATATCTTCAGATTTAATCCAAGATGACTGTTCTCGCAGGGCTTTGGCCATCAGATCAACAAATTCCCCGCCTTTTAAAGAGGTATCAAAATAACCTATTTTTTGAATTAAATCATGTGAAATCACGACTGATCCTGGAAGGGAAGCGTCCTGAATGGAAGGAAGTTTTAAGTGAGCTAAACGTAAAGGGTCAATTTCTGGTGAATAGAAGTGCTCGACCTTACCTGAAATCACGTTAGGACATTCGTGTTTTTTTATAATTAATTCAAGCGAGTGATAGCGGCCTTGGGGCCAATAATCATCTGCATCTATGAAGTTAATATATTTGCCCTTTGCCACTTTTAAGCCGTCGTTTCTTGCCTCACCAATACCCCCATTTTTATTTCTATGAATTATACGAATACGATCATCCTCAATGCTTTGAATAATTTCAGATGACCCATCCGTTGAGGCGTCATCAATGATAATTAATTCATCGGCCTTTGAAATTTGCGATAGAACGGAGAGAATACATTCTTCTATATATAAGGCTCCGTTATAGCATGGAAGAATAATGCTATGCATTTGATCGGCCTAATTTTGATTTAATCAATTTAAGTAGCTCAAGATTACTTGGCAAAGTATTTTTCGAGGTATTAAATGCATGCACTTTTCTTTGTAAGATTACATCGCTTAACATGTGATGACGGAACTTCTTATGATGAGCTCTTGCAAACCAATCAACATCATCGCCACCATATCTATACTGTTCATCGAAAAAACCCACCTCGAGGAATTTCAATTTTTCAATGATTAAAGTACCGGGAAGCCAACCTTTTTGTGGCGCTTTATGCCAGGAAGGATTGAGCCATTCAGGCCATTGATCAATCTGATATAGTAAAAATGATTGCATACCAAGCATATAATCCACATCGATATAATTTTTTATAGCTGACTGTTGGAGCTCAAGCTTACAAGGGTGCCACGTATCGTCTTGATCTAAAAAGGCAAGGTGCTCGTATTGAGCTAATTGAATGCCGGCGTTTCTAGAAGAAGCGACTCCTCTATTCTTTTCTAAGGCAACCAATCTAATATATTTGGATAACTGTTCAAGTGAGCGTGCTAATTCAATACTTTTATCATTTGAAGCGTCGTCAATCAGTAATACTTCAAAACTTTGAGGCAGCCATGATTGATTTAATATGCTTTGCACAGCATCTTTTAAAAAAAGTTCGCCATTATAAATAGGCACGATAATTGAAAGGCTCTCAATAGCTTTCATGAATATTTTTTGTTAAAAAATTAAGGAAATCATGATGTGATGCATCATCTGTTGGTAAAACAATAAACTTTTTATCTATTTTTTTAAAAATTAAGCTGGCTAACTTCATTGATTGATCAATCCATAAAGGAATTTGGGAGGCGGTCGTCATAAAGAAATAATTAAATTTTAAATCATCTGACACAACCATCCTTTGCACAGACTCCGATGTAAGCTCCAATCCGTAGATACTTTTTAATTCAAATGAATCTACAAACGGTCCCTCTTCAAATGCCCTATTACAAAAATAAACTGTTTTTTGGGACTGTGCATCCAAAGACGTCTCATACTCTTTAAGGTAATCCAAGAACTGGGTAAATCGATCTCCCTTATGTTTTATCGTACGATAAATTGCATAAACCTTGTAATCTTTGGATAGACACACGTAATCATCTCCGACCGTTTTCATTTGATGGCTTATCAATGAAATTGTCGTGGATGATTTGCCAGACTTACCTGGGCCTACAAATAAAATGCCCTTGTGTTTATCTACAATCGATCCGCTATGGGCCAACCAACAATCCGATTGAAGCGCTATCAAATGAATAAATTCTTTAAGGGGTGAAAAAAATTCCCATGACGGTAAATTTTTAAAGTCTTGACATGCGAATAGGCCAAGGCCTGTCCTTATATTCAATGCTTTAATGCACGATCGCGACACATCATTCATCACGATGTATTTTTCTTCGAATCTTTTATTGTCTTGATAGAAGTTAGAGGAGATGATTTCTCTGCCGGCACCTCTAATGATTTCACTGGCTAGATTCTGATCCACACAATAGATAACGGGGATCGATACAATTAATTCTTGAATGATCGAAGAAGCATAGAAAGCTTCTATCGCTTTATTAAAAAGCGCATTTTTTTCTATAACTACCTGAAACTTGATTTCGCCTATTTGAATGAGATAAATAAAGAAGTCGTGGTCTAGGCGAACTTCGTTTATTGTTTTCTCTAGCCGATTAAACCACCCTGACTTATCAAACCTCATTGAGATAAATGAGGCCATCCCTCTTGATGATCGACTTCATGAATGGGATCTAGTCCCAGAATTTCTTCCATATCCGTGTATATATGAAGCATCATATCTTCATCTAAATTTAGAATAGCAATGGAAGAAATATTTGCATGTGTACTCTTATTTTTTTGGCTTACCTCAATAATATTTTCTTGCATTAAAGTTTCAATGAATTGACCTAATTTTTCCTCGATCTTTTTATCCCATTGGTTGAACTTGCAAAGTTCGTCAGGCTTGACTCCATTGATTAGATCCACAAATACCTTTTTTGCGGTACCTTTAATATTATAGTAATGGCCTTTTTCCATATTGATAATAATCACCTCGTCCTCCACGACCTCGTGTATGCAGGGTGGGTTTTTAAATCGATAGGCTTGATCTAATGGCATGGAGAGTTATTGATTTTTAAAAGGCGTGAGGGGTGTTAAATTTCTTCTTCTTTTTACAGAGTCTAGCAAGGCTTTTAAAGTGAACTGCATAATCTTTTGATTGCTATCGTTTGTCATATTACTTTCATGTCTGCGATAGTATAAAGCAATTTTATTGTCAAAATAAAACTTAAAATTACTCTCGCGTATCCTTGTAAAAAGATCTAGATCTTCACTGAACAGATACTCAGGTTTAAATCCCTTCATCGCATCAAATACGCTCCGCTTAAATGTGGTTGCCCCCAGATGAACGTGGTGTATTTTTTTAGCGATATTAACGCGTCTGCCATTTATTGCATTTTCAAAAGCTTGTATCTTACCTACAACAAGATCAATCGATGTATCATCATTAAAAAAATTAAGATGATTCTTCATCCTGTCCTTAGGCCATAAGTCGTCATGATCAATGAATGTAATCAATTCACCTTTCGCGATATCTATAGCAAGATTGCGAGCTCTGGCAGGGCCTGCATCGATTGTCTTTATGACTTGGATGGGTCTTTTGCATCGAGTACTTAATGCATCTATTTTTTGAATGGTGTCATCATCTGATCCGTCATCAACCACAATGACCTCGTCTTCAAGTGTAATATTTTTAAATACGCTACTTAAGGCAGCTTCAATAAATTGACTGCCATTTTTAACCGGCATGATGACTGAGATGAGTGGCATTTTAAGCTCTAGGATACGTCACATTTATTTATAAATTTAAGATAAACTGAAAACTAGATCTTATCAGCTTACCCCTATTTTTAAACTTATCAAACCTCATTAATGGCGCACATGGATTATTCTAAATTAATGGGTCTTTGTTCTAATCGTGACTGGGATAGCATCAAAAACGATTTGAGCTCGGCCTTAAAAAAGGCTCCTGATAATCCGGAGCTTCTTTGTCTATCAGCACATTTTGCCATGCGTCAGGGTCATTTATCGACAGCACAGTGGTTGATCAATAAATCTATTGCGTTAGATGCTGAGTATCAGCCTGCTTTTGCTGAATTGACATTACTTAAATTTATTCATAATGATCAAACATTTTTAATGCATGACTTATCAGTCACATTGCTTGAATCCGTTCCTGAAAATCACCCACTACACTTATTAAATATTTTTTCTTTGATCCTGAATGAGAAAAAGTTTTTGTCGGACCTCAATCTTGATCGATTTAATGGCTTATCGTATTTCAAGGATGAAATTATTCGCTTCATCAAATTTAATCAAGATAGTCAATTTGATGAAAATGACAACATCAGCTTAACCTTCGGTCCGAAGACGTTTAAATTAATCCATGAACTTATTGATCAAAAAGATTTATTGCTGGCCCATATCATTTCACAGTGCATAGGACTCTTATCCCCTTTAAATCCAGATATCTTTGCCGCCTCGGGCTTAAGTTATTTGGCATTAAATAAGCTTGATCTTGCCGGCTTACAATTCTCAGAAGCTTTGTTTAGAGGGACCTCCTTCGAAAAAGAAATTTCACACAAACTCTTTATTGTTAATTGCAGACAAAGAACATTCCATGATGCCATCACCATTGGGCTGGCGCTTGAAAGGCAGCATTTATTGAGCACATACAATGAACTGATGCTCATCGATATATATATGCAACTTGGTACTTATAAAAAAGAAGCTGAGAGGAGACTAAAAAAATTAAGCATATCCATACGCCCCGAGGAGGATGGCTATCCTTATTTCGATACTCTTTACCAAAAAAATATCTACTTCAACTCTAAAGAGAAGCAAACTGAAGTTGTTAGTTATCTAAAAAATAAAACGGATGATAGTCATTGCAAGGCGGCCTATTTATATTTTTATGCGGAGATCTTAAAGATTAACCATCTAAAAGAGGCGGACGTAATTGCGAAGAGAGCAATTGCAGCTAACCCCTTCCATATTGACGCCAAATTGTGGCTAGATGAAAACGAACCGCGGAACACAACCATCGAATTTTTGAGTTTATTTGTGTCGCGCGAAGGCGAGGGAAAGGTATGGCCGTCATCCTCCGAGGAGGCACTTATACAATTAATTTTTAATGATGAAGAAACTCCTAAAAACGCGTGGGCTAAATTTCAAGAAGATTTTCCGTTAGAACATTTAACGGCTGGGGCCTATCGTCTCCTTCCTTCGCTCTATAAAAAATTCTCTTCACATCAGATTGATTCTGGAATCATCAAGGGCATTTGGAAAAAATCTTTTTTTGAAAATTCTTATAGGCTGTCACTCGCATTACCTTTTTTTGATGCCCTTGATAAAAAGAATATTCATTTTGTGCTGCTCAAGGGTATCGCAAACGCAATCACTTTATATGATGATTTAGGGTCGAGGGCGATGTCAGATATCGATGTGTATATTGACCCATCCGATATTAGTGAGGCGCACGAGTTATTAACAAACTTAGGCTGGCAAACCAAGGATATTCCCAACTCCCCAAGGCTCCGTTTTCAGTACGCCTCTACCTATAAGCATGCAGGTGGTGGAAATATCGATCTACATTGGCGACTCAGCGAAGATTTTTCTTGTGATTATTTTGATATAAAAGATTTTTTACCTTTAAACAAGGTCTCTTTGCATGGCAGGCATTGGGCCATCCTATCTCCAACCATCAATCTTATGCTGACTATACTTCACGGCGTTGCCTGGAACCATTTGTCGCCATCGCGATGGGTTGTCGATACAAAACTTATTCTCGATCAGGACTATGAGAATATTAATTGGGAAAGTATCTTAAAGCTCACGGAGAAATACTTATGTCGGGCTCCTTTTGTTGCAGGCCTAAAATATTTTTTTAGTCTCGATCTCAACATGAAGCCGCCTCAATTGTTAGAGGATCTTTTGGAGCAGGATGATAGCGACTCACCTTTGATGAGGATCAGGTTTCGATCTAAATCCCATATTTCAGATTTTGAAGAGGCTTACGCAACTTATCAAACATGGCAAAAAAAATTCAGCCTCTCAGTACACGATATATTAATTGTATGCGGAAAGGATAAGGTGAGCAGCATAGAAAAAGGCTGCATAAAACATGGTATCTTGTGGGCACCTTATTTTGAGCCTGATACAATCATAAAAGAAATGAACATTACAATGTCGCACTTTAATCTCATTGCAATCGACGCAAACTATTCGTGTCTCATAAGACTATATTGTAAGTTTTAAAATTAAAATGCTATCAGGAGTGATTTGAATGAGTTTAATTATGATCGCAACACCTTGCTATGGTGGCATGATTCATGAGACTTATCTTAAGTCTCTTATGGGGTCGATAGGTGTATTACAAAAAAATAAACATAGTTTTATTCATACCTCATTTGGCAATGAGTCCTTAATCACCCGGGCGCGAAATAATCTCACAGCTATTTTTTTAGGCTCCAAGGCTGATGCGTTGATGTTTATCGATGCGGATATCGGGTGGACACCACAAGCGTTACTCGACCTGATTGAGGCTAACCACGCGGTCTCGGGCATTCCCTATCCGAAGAAGGGCTACGACTGGAATAAGATCAAAGATCTTATTGAAAAAGATTGGGACAAGAAGTTAGAGCTCACACCTCAGTCCGTGCAAAAACAGGCGGTGAGATACGCTGTGGATGTGACAAGAAAAAGCACCCTAAAATTAGATCCTGGATGGGTTGAGGTTGATCATCTAGGCACAGGGTTTATGTTAATTCAAAGAAATGTGATCGAGTCTATGAAGGCTTTTTATTGGGATCAATTAAATTACAAAAATGATGTCACGGGTTATATCAACACGGCCAAGCCTGAGCATTGTGTAGGACTATTTGAGACCATGATCGACCCAGAAACAAAAAGATATCTATCCGAAGACTACGCCTTCTGCAAAAGATGGAGAGACATTGGTGGCCATATCATCGCGTGCACTAAACATAAACTGACTCACACAGGCACACACACCTTCTAGCTACAAAGGCTGGTCAGATGCGATCACAGCCATCACCGACTCGGCGGATTGTTCATAGAGCTGAAAAATAGGTAGACGCGACTCTAGGTTAAGCTTATTGATGAAGAGTTTATCTGGGAAGCTTATTCTTAGAAAACGATACAAGGCCTCCGTATTCAAGGCGTAGTTGATATTCTGCGGCGTGTCTTTGCTTCTCTCGTCTTGGCCTAGCTGAGAGATCTTCTGCACCACCATGCCCACAACCTTATCATCAAGCGACAAGACGGGCCCTCCTGAGCTACCCTTCTGAACGCCTGCGCTAAACTGAAAATAATCGGGGCTATCCTTCATGCCCAGCTGGCTATTAATGATCCCTTGTGTAATTTTTTGTGACATACCTTCGATCGCCGGCATGGGGTAGCCGATGGTCACGATTTCAAGTCCCACAGGCACCGATGACCACTCCGCTAACTTCAGTGGCTTTAAGTGAACTGGGATCCTTAGAAGTGCAACATCTAATTTTTCATCGGCGCGAATAAACTCAGCGGGTATCCATCTCTTGCCTGATGATAATTTGATATACACATAATTTTTATTTTTTACCACGTGATTGGCGGTGACAATGTAGCCGCTACCATCCACCACAAAGGCTGTGCCGGAAGAAACTTTAGCCGCATGTTTTTGATTAAGCGATGAACAACTTATCAAAAATAATACGGACAAAATATAAATAAAAAAACTAAACCGCTTACGAAGATGTTGCCCTATTAAAAGTAATTGCAACGTCAAACCTTCTTATGATTGATCACAAAGGATGCGGCTGACTCAATCTTCGCGGCGTCCTTTATGTTACAAAACTGTGCCAATGCCCCCGCAATAATCTTAGGCATCTTGATAAGCTCTGGGTACTTGATGATCAGCGTGGGGATAGAGTAATTCAACATCACGCTAAACAATTTAGAATAAATCACCGTGGCACCTTTTTCTCCCAAGTGATCAAACCACATCCTTCTTTTTCTCGTCTGCTCAATATCCTTTAAGGGCCTTAAGACGTATATAAGTTGTGTTTGAAATACAGAACAAATCTCTGGCAAGATAAATGCGGCCAAGGGATCTTTCATAAAGAGCTGGACGGTTTCTTCCTGACGATCCTTGAAATAATCTTCAAGGCTTGATTTAAGTATGTGTAACGCCTCCATAATTTTTTTGCGGTCCGCGTTTACTTTAAGGCCCTCCTCGTCAATGAGTTCGCGGAGTGTCTTTCTAAATAATATCGACTCGTAAGTCACCTTCGTTCTCTCATCACGTGTGGTGAAGTAAGGTGGTACGCTTGGGATTTCCATGGCGTGGAGCATGCCGCTCACAGCCGTGGTCCCGCTACTCCAAGAACCGCACACCAATAAAAGTTTAATTTTTTTCATGATAAGGTGGACAGCTTATGCTGCTGGGTCTTTTTTCTTTTGTGTGACCTGAATGGTAATGTGTTCGGGTGGTAGATTTTTATCTGCACGATCTTGAGCCGCCAAGAACGCGGCCTCGATCTGCAATGTTCTCAAGGGCGCATTAAAAGCGTAGAGCTTAGAACGATTTTGCAACAGGTGCGTTTTAATATTTTTTAATTTTGCGGGATCTTTAAGGAGCTCAACCGCCTTGGCGATATAGGTTTCGATGTTGGTGCAGATCAACTCACTCAGTCCAGACGCGCGAAGAAGCCCACCACTCACCCTTGAAGCAAAATTCTTACCCTCCAAGCTAATGACTGGAATGCCTGCAAAGAGTGCGTCACCTGTAGTTGTGTGGCCACCATAGGGCCATGGGTCTACATTTAAGTCGCAGCATCTTAAGCGCGCTAGGTGATCCTCTTGGGACGCCTTACTTGCAAAGATGACCCTGTCGGCTGACACCTTTAATCTTTTTGTTTCCTTCATCAGGTTTTCCTGCCCCGGCTTACCCGGGTCAAGTACCCATAAGATTGCCTGAGGCACCTCGGTGAGAATCTTCATCCATGCAGCCCAGGAATCTCGATTAATTTTATTGACGTTGTTAAACATACCGATGATTAATTTATCCTTGGGGAGCCCTACCGATTGACGGTTCGCCATCGGCGGGAGGTAGCGCGCAATGTAGTCATTAATTTGATAGGTGGGGGGGATACGAATAATTTTTTCTGGATAATTTTTTTCGGCACCGGCGGGCAGGGTGTAATCGTCCGCGATGATGTAGTCCACAAAACGACCGCCGGAGGTTCCCGGGAATCCTAGGTAGGAAATCTGTATGGGGGCCGGACGCCAACTTAATACGCCCAGACGGCTGCCCTCGGTGAGCCCGTTCAGGTCCACTAAAATATCGATCTGATCTTTGATGATGAGTTTAGCGGCTGTCTCATCATTCAATCCCGAGATGGAGCGCGCGACATGAAAGCGATTAAGCATCTCCCTTCTTAATGCGGAGCCGTCATCGTAAGAAGCGCAGTAGCCAAAAAACATAAACCGCTTCTTGTTGTGATGTCTTAACATACCTAAAGCTAAAAGGCTGGTGGCGTGGTTTCTAAAATCACTTGAGATGTAGCCGATGCGAATGGGTCTTTTGTTGCTGTCAGGATAAGCTTTCCGAATATCTTTAACTTTTTCTGTGTACACTTTTTTAGCGTAAGCCCCTACAACCCTTATGTTAACGACCTCGTCATCGCACCACAAAAGATGGGTCCTGGGTGTCTCGATGGCGACTTGGCTTTCTTTGTCCTCGTAGGCTTTTTTAAGCTGGGCAGTAATTGACTCTGATAAATCCCAGTCCGCGCATTGGAGTGCGATTCTTAACGTATAGCTCGCGAGCATGATGTCCCGACCGGATGCCTCAAAGGCATCTTTTGCAAATTGAATTGCGTGTTGACAGTCCCCCAGCATGAGCATATGACGGGCGAGATCGACAATCTCTGCGGGCTTTTTAAGAAGCTTGATCGCTCTTAGGGCCGCCTCTAAGGATTCTTTATTCTTTCGTTTGCTGTAGTAGAAATGTGTGAGGTAGGACCAGGTGGCGGGATGCTCAGGGGCAATTTTTGTCGCCTCAACGGCCAACTTTTCTGCGCGAGAAGCGTCGTGTCTATATAGAATCTTTGCGGCGTCTAAATGCAGAAGCGCTTTCGCGTCCTTGGTGTTAACCTTCTTTGCTAGCTTTAAAAGGGCTTCAGCGCTCTCGTTAAATTTACCTTGCGCGTTTAATTTAAGGGCCTCTTCAATGAGAGGGTCTTGCTGTTTTTGAGGTGGCTGGCTCATGGATTATTAAAATGTTATTTGATGCTGCAGCGTTAAACTACAGTAAAATCTGTAGCGCCAAACTGGCGAGCAAAATCGTAAGGATGCGCGGTCATCATTGATTCATTCACATTAATAAGCTCGATCATTTGGGTGATGCCCTTATGATCCGAATCATAGAAGAGGTAGCCATCATTTGAGTTCCCTGAAAGCTGTGCAAAATAAAAATTCATACCAAGATTATCAATCTTGTCCTTAGCGTCGATAAACAAACTGTTAAAGTCAATCTCATAACTCGTATTAATATACATCTCACCTGAGAGGTGATTCAGCGACAAGTCTGAGCTCACGTGGAGAAGACCATCAATGGTTAAGCTTGTCTTTAATATATCATTCGCGCTTACATAATCTTGGTCGCCGATATCGATGGTTAAGTTGAAACCTCCTTCATAACTTTGATCGATAGAAATCAGGCTCGCCGTGGCGCCATGATAAGTCAAATTAATCTGATTATTCCAACTGTTATTAAAGTCGGCGGATGGACTGAACCAATTCTCGCCAACCGGATTAGAAATGTTTACGTCTCCGCCGAAGTTTGTTTGAGAGAGATCGATTGAAACAGTATTAGACCTAAAATTATTACTTCCAAAGGAATTAATATTTAAATTTCGGATGTACCCACTTGAATCAAAATGAGCTGCAAAATTCACATGGGCGTCTCCATTCATAGCCGAGTACCATGCGGGATCTGGATAAAATCCTTCTCCTGCTGATATATCAACCTGATCGATCGGGCCACTCACATGATCTAAGATTAGGCTGGCACGATCCTCCGCGCTTGCCGACACGTTAATATTTTGTACGTTAATGCTACCTAGAATATGTGAGCTAACAAATGCTCCCTCATAATTAATAAATTCACCGCCACCCCAATCATGGACAAATAGATTTGATGCCTCTATATCAATTGATTGGATAAAGCTATTAGCCAGACTTGCATCAAAAGAGACGCTAGTAAAATGTATGTCATTGCAAACATACTGGTTGTCTGCAACAGCTTTCACAGTAAGGTCGCCAGACATTGAAACATTATCCGGTAGGTAGTAACTTAAGTGGGCACCGCTCTCAGCGTTCACCTCGATATCATTCAGCGTGCCGCTCGCATCGTTAATGATTAAATGTAAGTCGGCACTCGAGCCTGCTTTATCAATCACCAAGTTAGCGCCATCAAAGTTAATATGATCGAACGCGACATAAGTGCTTGGAGAGAAAGTAGGGTCGCATAACCATTCGGATTGCCTGATCAAATCACTCGCATTGGTATCACCTGAGAAAAATAAACCATATTGAGGTATTGCGGTATCGAGTGCCTTGACGCTAAGGGTGCCATTAAGAAGGGTAACATCGCCTGAAAGATTAACCTCGGCGGCCCCATTAAACGCTGAGATAACACTCATGTTGTGAAACACGCTTCCACCAATGCTTCCCGTTAGCGAGCTATGCGCCTCACCGAAGGCAGGGTAGAAAAGAAAAGAGTCGGCTACTACATTAATATTATCTGTAACCTCGATGGCGCCAGATAAATTCAGCGTAGCGTCGCCAGAGTCATCACCTATGACAGATATATTATGAAGCGAGCTACCATTAACGCTCAAATCAATTGATGCCTGGCCATCCAGAGCCCATAAGAAAATATCGCCGCTCACATCAAATGAACCGGATAAGTTAACGTCTACACTGCCTCCATAGTTACCAATATAAATATCCTCAACGTGACTGCCGTCAACGTTTCCACTTAAGTTCGCATGTTGATTGAACTGAGCAGAAACATTAATATTGCCGGACACATCAACAATGCCCGTGCCTAGATCCAGGCTCGCGAAACCGCCGCCTATATCGAAGGAAGCAGTGTAACTATCTGTAGAAACGTTAATATTTTTAACGCTGAAGTCCCCCGCAAGCTGCAGGAGGGCCTCGCCTCCATATCTTTGCGAAACGTTAAGGTTATTAATTTCACTAGAAGAGTCAAGGCTCACTGAAAGGTTGTTGTGGGCATAAAGATCCCCGGACGCAAGTGTATCAATATCATGAGAATTCCAACCATAGGCAATCACCGTAAGGTCTCCGCCCGCCATGGTAATCGGGTCACCAAAATCTACGATAGCATTGCCTTGATGGTAGCTTGCAATCTCGAGGTTGCCATCGATGGTAAGACCGATTCCATCACGAGCATCAAGATGAAGCCAGCCATCATCCGATGCGACTGCCGAGATGTTATCAAAGTGACTGTCCGTTCGATTAGAAAAGCCATATAACTCTAAACTTGAACCAACGCCATTAGAGGTTAATTCTATATTGCCAACGATGTCCACATTTCCGAAAAGATCGACTCCGCCTGGTCCTCTTAACAAATTATATTCTTGCTGAGCGCCGTCATCTGCCCTCAAGAAAAGGCCGTCGATGGTGCCCGATGCGCTACCGATATTAAAGCTTGCAGTATAAGTATCCCGACTATCATATCCTGCTTCATTGATGGTGAGGCTCGCATGATCAAAGTGAAGATGATCGATACCTAAATAAGCCTCACTAGAAGCGTCAGTGCTTAATAGGACGCCGCCATGTACACTGACACTCCCTAAGAGAGATATTCTTGATTCTGATGATTGGACTGCTTCGAGATCGATGAAGTCCACGCTAGCTACACCTAAATCTGCCGCAAGGCTTGATGAGCTGTTGAGATAGGCGCTTGTGACTGTGATGTTGCCTGAGATATCAATATCAGAGCTCAGGTCTAAATTCATCACGCTGCCATTCGCTGTGGCGAGGGAGAGATTATCAATCGTCCCTGACAAGGTGCCATGAGTAAAATACAGATGATTTCCGCCATCAAATGCATGAATACTAAGATCAGCCGAGTCAAAGATCACGTTACTAACTAGAAGATAAGCAGAAGTATTAGTGGTTGAGTCCGTGCTAATGAGGATGCCTTCAGTCACCGTAATATCTCCCCCGGCAAGACGTGCAACTGCATTCCAGCCGCTACTTGAAATGACCTTGATATTTTGTAAGGTTATGTCATGGTCCATCGAGTCAGACCCAAGAAAAGCACTACCACCATCTGCACTGACGGTAATGTTGCCGATGGAGTCAACCGCATCCTCCCCTATATGTAAATAGATTCTTGCGTCAGAAGCTTGAAGGCTTAAGTTATTTATCGTGCCTGAGATGCTTTGAATATCTGCTGAAATCCAACCCTCATCTACTGCATGTAAACTTAAGTCGGCGTGATTGAATTCGATACTGCCTAAAGTAATTTCATCAGCTTGCATAGTACCGATCGAGGTGATGAAAACCCCGTCGTGGGTAGCCTCAAGGTTGCCTGAGCCAAGCGTGATGTCGCCCTGAAGGTTAAGATCTAGAGTGCTGCCCATATCAGTACTGACATGAAGAGTATTAAAGCTACTGCCATCAATATTAGCTGTTAAGTGAAGATTGCCCTCATGCGCTTCTATTGAGATCGTGTCATGGATGTGCACATCACCGCTGATGTCAAGGTTGACTAAGGCATTATATCCATAGACCGTGAGGTTATCGATGGTACCTGATGCATGAAATCCATGGCCAAATATGACCTCCCCAGTATTGAACGCTTCGATCGTTAAATCGGCAGAATTAAAGGTGATCAAACCAGCATCTAACCTGACTTCAGCGTTATTACCGGATGCATAAAGATTAACTTCGTTCGCGACAGAAATATCATTCGTCAAAAAATTTGCAAACGATGTGCCCTGATTGTAGGCTTCTAAATGGATAGATTGCAGATCCAAACTAGTAGCGTGGTCTGAACTAAGCATGGACAGGCTTGATGTGCCATATGAATATAAAGAAACGTTACCTGAAATATTAACGTCATCATTGTTAAACTGGACCGTGCTTCCGGTTCTAGCATCTAAAGTTAAGTTGTCGATGGTGCCCGATATCGAACTGAAGATAAAAGCTAAGCCGCCGTCATTATTCCTAAGAGTGAGGTCTGCGTTATCGAAGGTCACATGATTGAGGCTTAAGATAGTGTCAGAGTCATCGGCGCTTAAAAGGATATGATCAGTCACATGGATGTCTGATAGGCTGAGATTCGCTCCCGCAAAGGCGCCATTAGCAGATATAACGCTAATGGCCCCTATGTAGCCTGTAACATTCGCCTCCAAGTATGCGTTACTTTGATAGTCCCCAGAAGTGGTAAGCTCGTGCCCAGAAGCAGTTAATGCAATGCTGTCTGTGACAGCAATCTCACCTGAAAGATGAGCAGACACGATACCCCCACGCCAAGCTTCTAGAGTGAGATTACCGATACTAGACCCATCCATATTGCCACTAAGGTCTACCTCGGAACTGAGGTAAATAGAGTGCGAGTCTGCGGAGAGCTTAATATCATTCACCGTAATGTTGCCGTTTATGGAGAGGCTTGAATAACCGCCATAATAAGCGTTCAAAATAATATGATCCAGGTCGCCGCTTAGTGATTGGATGTCGAGCGAGCTCGTTGACCAGTCGCCGGAAACTTCCGAACTTAATGAGGAGGAATAAAGCTCGATGTTCCCGTTCAGAGTTATCTGATCAATCGATACATGAACGTTTGCTTCGGAGCTTGTGCTGATATAAATATT
>JGI24890J29729_1000437_pt1 | contig 26590 bp, 43 predicted proteins | sample FreactcultureFD7_FD_29729 | JGI IMG/M metagenome (IMG submission 29729)
TATTGTGATAAAAAACTTGATGGTGCAATCTGTACCACAGGTGAGAATAAAGCCCCACGTGAGGGTGATTACTCTATTTGCTTGTATTGTCATGGTTTCCTAGAATTTAAAATTACAAATTGGGCAGAACTTAAAATTCGTAACGTTAAAAATCCTGAAATTAAGGTTCATTTATTAAATGCTCGAAAACTTATTAGAATTTATGGACAGACCAAACATAACGAATCAAATCCTACCCCCTAAATCTTCGCCAGGTTAAGCGATATGTCTTAACCTGTCATTGCCCCACATCCTGCATTTCTATCGCCAATAAAAAAGCCCGCAATGGAGTTGACGGGCTTAGTAATTCTACGGCATCGGTGGAAAAAAGGATAAAAACCACCTATTTCATTCTGTACTAACTAATTGGCTTTTACAATGATTTTATGCTATGAATTTGTGCGGCTACATTGAATGTAAAGGAATAATTTAGTAGAGTGTGGGCACGTAAAGTGAACCAACACTTTATGTGCCCTGCCCGCGCGGGGCTTATTAACGTCAACAGGATTCCAACTGTTATGACAAGCGTCAAGACTTGCGCCATGACATGCGCAAATTATAGCTTATGATCGACGCATGTCAACCCTTTGGAATCAATAAACAGAAGGACTTGATATGAGTGTAGATGCAACAAGATGGGTATGGAAACTCAACAACAAAATAGTAACCCCTACCGAAAAATTTATTCTCTTAGCTATGGCAGACCGCGCAGGTGAACGCGGTGAATGCTGGCCTAGCCTTTCACGTCTAGAAAAAGACACGGGCTATGAACGCCGTGCAATCATTCGCGCACGCCAAACTCTTATCGAAAAACACCTACTACAATTTACTGGAAAAATGGAAGGACGAAGCAATCAAATACCTGTAATGAGGCTTATGGTAGATGAATGGCGGGAAGGGATTTATGTAGAAAATTCGGACGAACCAGTGATCGACGATCACGGGTGTACAAACGTCACCAGTGATCTAGGATCACGGGTACCAGTGATCGAGGATCACCAGTCACCAGTGATCGACGATCACCTAGAATCTAAAAGAATAGAACCTAAAAAAGAACCTAACAATAATACGTGTGTTTTTGATTCGTTTTGGAAGGAATGGCCGATTAAGGAAAATAAGAAAAAAGCTAAAGAGATTTGGAAAAGAAAAAAATTAGATACTCAAGCTGATGTGATTATTCAAAATGTCAAAGATAAAAAGGCTTATGATGATAGATGGGCTGATGGTTTCATCCCAAACGTAACTAGTTATCTCAACGGTGACAAATGGAATGATGAAATATTCAAGCGTGAAAAGATTACAAAACAAATGGGTGCCGAAAAGAAACCCACTCAACCATCGCCCCTTGTACATTACTCGCAGTTCATTGGTGAGCTTAAGCTTATGATTCAATTTAACGAAATCCCAAGTAATTTTAGGGTTCCCTCATTTGAGGAATGGCAACAAAAAAACCTAGGCCATGATGCCAAAGCCTATAAGCGTAGTTTAAATTTGTAACTTTGTTTGGTACGATGATTTAAAACAACAAAAGGAAATGTCATGTCTAAAGGCGAAACTGCAACACCTAAAACCTACCCTAAACCCGTAGTGACTGAGCGTACACGCAAACCACGTGAAGGTTTTGTTAACCCAAATAAAGGGATTGAAGTTGCCCCTGGTTTGAATATGCAAGACGTACCACGTGAAATGATTCAGCGTCATTTGAAAGAAAACGAACAACTTGCAAAGCAACGGTTTCAACAAAAGTACGGTCATACCTTTGGTGGGCAGCAATCCTTTTAGGGGTGATGAATGGCTCAATTTGAACCATGTGTTGAATATGTCCTAGGTCATGAAGGTGGACTGACTGAGGATAAAGCAGACCCTGGGGGCATTACCAATTTTGGTATTTCGCTTAGGTTTCTACGCGAAGTTGACGCAGATACTTTGAAACGTATAGGAATATTTGGGGATGTTACCGACCAAACCATACGTGATTTAACCAAAGACCAAGCAGAAAAGTTGTATTATTCTGAATTTTGGAGCAAAGCACCGTTCGATAAAATCATGAATGGAATTATCGGAAAGTATATTTTTGATATGTGCGTCAACCATGGAGTGTTTGAAGCAACTAGGCTTACTCAACGTGCTTGTTGTGCAGCACAAAAAGTAAAAGATTATGTCAAGGACGACGCCTTATTTGGTGCAAAAACCCTGTCTGCTATTAACCAGGCATCGTTTATGCTCATTCCTTCTCTGATTGCAACACGCGCGGGATACATGAGGCAATTAGTTGCTGTCAATCCCAAACTTGATGTATTCTTAGATGCATGGTTAACAAGATGTTTCGATGTTAGCTTTTAACAATTGTGGGGGCAATCATGAGTGACGATATGGGTTTAGGCATAAAGGCTAATGTAGCAAAGCGTGCGTACGGTGGTGGTAATCCCCCAATGGGTAAAAACAAACCACGTCCTGGTGCTGCTATGGGTCAAGGCATGGGCATGGGTGGTTATGATGCAAGTGCAGTTAACAAAGCCATGGATAGTGTCAAAGGCGGTGGTGGAAAGCCTATGTACTATTGCGGCGGTTCTAAAATGGGGCGTTAATCATGCCAACTAGCCATGAAGAGCACAAAATCAGAATTAAACAAGTTTCTGATAGAATGATGCACCCAATTACGTACAACGATGCGGGTGCGCCACGTTCAGATGGTGAGCACAAAGTGCTTGAAGACCATATGGACAGAGAAGGTATGCGTGAAGATATGCGCAAAGTTAGACGTGATATTCGTTTTCGTAGAATGATCGGGGGCTAGTATGAATCATGAGAGCCACAAAGAACGATTGAAAAATTATTCTGAACGAACCGGTCATAAAGTTGAGTATCATGATGGCGGTGTTGATAATGAATCAGTTGAACAATACGCTGCTCGTTTAAAAACAGAGGACGCTAAGTATAGAGAACTTCATCACCAGCGTAGACAAGGTGAAACTGAAGAACAACATAAAAAGCGTATGGATGTTAAAACACAACCTAACTTACGTAATCAACCCAAGAGAATTTGATTATGGATCATGAACGCCAACGTGAACGACTTAGGGATTATGCTTTAAGCACAGGCCATGAGGTCAAGTATCATGATGGCGGTATTGAAAAGCAACAGCCAAAAGTTCCACGTAACAAGAACCCAAATAAAATTTGGGATGGTAGCGAGCTAGTTGCCATTAATGCGGGACACAAATAATGGATCACTGGGAATTTAAAGAGGCCGTTCATAACTACCGTATGCGAAGTGGGCACGCCATTAACTATTACGATGGTGGTGCAGAACAAGGACCAGTGCAACATACTGGTTCACCTTATCATGGTAAACGAGAAGTTCAAAAAGGTTCACTTGCCAAAGACAAAATGCGTGACTTACATGCTCGTGCTGATGGCAGCGTTAACAAGAAAAATACCCGCAAGAATGATATTCCCCTCATTAACGATGTAAAGTAACCATTTGCCTGATGCCAGGAAAATGGTACCGTCACAAATGGCGGTACCATATCGTTGGCCTCAACGAAATGGTTAGACCATATCGCGGACTATCTCGTTATGGTTTCTAAGCTGCACATTGACGGAAGCATCAAGCGATTTCTTAAAGTTTTTAATGAATGTGTTTATCGGAACGCTCGGAAACATATCGCCTAAAGCTATGATTAAACTTGCCGATACATAGGTTTGACTAGCTATCACCATTTCAATAAATTCATTGGGTGCACCTTCGTAGTCTTGGGGTTTCATTAGGTTGGTAATGTCGCTGATGAACCGGTGACAGATTGGCACCAGTTTATCAGCGTGGGTGATGGCTGTTTCTTTGTAGGTTATTACGTTGTGATGTTCTAGTATTTCAATCAGTTCTTGATAGTTTCCATTCTTCGATTGCGTGCTCTTCTCGGTCATATTCCCTTAACTCCTCAATTCTGCGGTATTCGTATTCTATTTCGTCCTCATCACCGTGTACATTGTCAAATCTGCCCATTTTCGTAATCTCCTAAAAAGGTAAATCATTCGTCATCGGCTCATTGGTCAATGCTGGCTCGATTATGTCGTACTCTTCATGACAAAAATCAGGCTCACAATGGTTGTCTTCACGTTCGTTTATCTCATCCCAAAAATAGTTTTTTATGTAGCTCATTTATTCATCCCCTGAATTTAAATCGCGAATATCACTATCAATTCTGTTTAGATTATCATTAATGCTGTTTAAGGATTCTTGACGATTTGCATCGGCAAACATTCTTTCAAGCCTATCACTTTCGCCACTCATTACATCAGGGGCTTGTTCTGCGTAAGAAATGGCACACATGAGCACCAAAACTGTTACGATTAATTTTTTCATGTTTCATACTCCATTTGATTTGTATAGAGGGCTAAAACCCTCTTATTCGAGGGAATTAGCCCTTTTGATTAGTGACCGTTACCGAATGCGGTACAGTATTTAGGTTTTCCATCCCATAATCTGGCTGAACCGTAAGCCATGGCAATACCACCCCATTTGTTTATACGTTTGCGCATTGGCTGGCCTACATATGCTTGTGATACTGGTATAACTCTTTCTTCGTTGTCATCTAAACGTTGACAAGAAATTTCTGTTACCTCGATTGTCTTATCACTAACAATCTTTGTTACTTCGTAAAAATCTACGTTAGTTTGGTCATAGCCCCATGAATCATAAAATATTGACCCTAATTGAATTTTCGTTTCGTTATGTTCTGCCATGTTATGTTTCCCGTTATGTTAAGTTTTGTTTAGTTATGTTCGGTGTCAAATTTGCTAGCTCGTTTCAATGTGTCATAGTCGATTTGCTTTAAACGCAACATCCTTGACAACATTTCTACGGTTTCACATGCTGTTTTTAAATCCAGGTTATAAAACTGTTTCATGAAATGACGGGTTTCAAACTCAATTGAAAGGTCGGAAATTATTTTTTCGTAAAAATCTATGTGGTTCATGTTTTTTCCTTTGTTGTTTAAGTAACAATCAAATGATAAATGAATGATAAGTTAATGTCAAGTAAAACTTATCATTTAATTTAGGTATAGCGTAGGTATAGAGCAAGTAAGGTTTATACCTTTCTGTACGTTGGGGATTTAGACGGCTATATTAGGTATTTAATTCCCCATGAATTTTTGTGATACTCAAACTATGACGAAAAAAGCAGACAAAAAGGAAATGGCCGGAAGGCCAACAAAATTGACTGAGGAATTATCGACAGCCATTATTTCGGATGTGCGAGAATACTTATCAATTAATTTTGCAGCAGAGGCACAAGGTCAACCGCGCTCTACTGTTACTACATGGATGAGTCACGGCAATGAGGATTTGATAGCAGGAAAAGACAATATTTTCACAAGATTTACGCAGGGTATAAAAAGAGCTAGAGCAGATTATATACAACAAGCTGTAAAAGATATCAGAACAGGGGTATCTAATTGGCAAGGTACTGCATGGCTGTTAGAACGTTGTTGTGCGGAAGATTTCGGGAAAGATTCAGAGCTTTACAAACAATTGCTTGAAGATTATAAAATGTTGATGCAAGCTTTAGTTGATCAGAACAAAGGGGTGCATCATGGCAGCCAAGCCGCAAGTGCAAAAACCAGTTAAATTGAGAGGTAGCCCAATGCCTAAGCCTAAGAAAAAGTGGATTCAAGATGCCATCAAGAAACCAGGTGCTTTGCATAAAGAACTTGGTGTACCAGAGGGCAAAAAAATCCCTGAAAAGAAATTGAAAGCAGCAGCTAAGAAACCAGGCAAAGAGGGCAAGCGTGCTCGATTAGCCGAAACTTTAAAGAAACTAAACAAATAAGGATATCATCATGAGTTTATTAAGTAGCTTTGTAGCCAGTCATGTAGTTAGTTTACTTGAGGCTGAATTAGTTAAGCACGAACCAGATTTGCAAGCTGCATTCTTGGCAGAGGTTCAAGAGTTCTCAAGTGTCGTAGGTGATTGGTTAAAGTCTAAGCTTGAACCCGCAGCACCAGCAGCCCAATAATGTACGTTAAAGTGTTTGAGAGTCGCAAGACTTCAAATAGTTACATCATTCAGCATGACATATCTATGAAAGGTTTGGATCATGGCGTGATGTATCTTGAAAACCAAGAGCACGTTAAGATTAAAATAGGTGAAGATGAATTGTTTCACCTGGTTGATAAACTTTTCAAGGACAAATTAAAATGAAAAAAGAGATGAAAAAAGACGAAAAAATGATGGATAAAAAAATCAAAGCATCTGAAAAGAAAGACGTTAAACAAGATGCCAAGATGATGAAAGAGAAAATGAAAAAGAAAAAATGAACTTTGAATCACTGCGTATGGGTTTATCGTATTTTAAAACCTATGCAATTAATGAGGATGGACTTATCATGCCACTAGTCAAAGGCAAAGCTGCAAAGAGTCGTAAAGGTTTCTCTGAAAACGTTAAGCGTGAAATGGAAGCTGGCAAGCCTCAAAAGCAAGCCGTAGCCATTGCCTATAGTGAAGCTGATAAATCCAAAAAGAAATCCAAAAAGGGGAAAAAGTAAATGTCACAAACAAAAGAACAAGTTGAATTTGCTATAGGCGCATTACGCAAAGGGTTTTTGGAGTTGATGGACTTAATCATCAAACTACCTGGCGCACCCATTCAAAAACAACAAGCTCTATTGCGATTCGATGAGGGTCACATGTGGATGCAAAATGCAGTGGTTAGTTATGTACCACCAGCAGCACCGCCAGCTGTGCCCGTTCCACCAGTAGACCAAGCAGCACAATCCGCTGAACCTGTGCAAGAACCAGCAGAAGCCCAACCACAAACGGATGCTGCATAAATGAAACATCCTGTGAAACCAGGCAATGCAATGGAGTTAGCCTTTAAAAACTTAGTTGTCGATGGAATTAACAAAGATAAGGAAGCAATAAAGGCTGCTCTATTCGGTAAAAAGCGTGTGATTCAGCCAGCCCCTAAAGCTGGCAAAATTCCTGTTGAGAAAATACAAGCTGCCGTTGAATCCGTGAGTAAAAAACATGACGCAACTAAAAGTAAAGAGACTGTTTCAAATGTCGGAGCTGGAAAGCTCGATCATGCTGATGATATGGAGTGACGTACAAAACTTACCAGCGTATGATTCGTGGCGTAAGTACGAACGCAGCTTTAAGTATGAGGGGAAACCCTATCGCTATAAGTGTAAATACCGTGTTGAAGATGGGCATTTGCGTTTAATTGAAACCAAGATTGAACACGAACAAGTTATAATCGATTTAATGCATTAAACTTATCAGAGGTTATCAGACCAAACATGAGATATATTATAAATTTCCTTATAGCCCTTGACCGCTTATCTAGTTTGATGATCAAGCCAGCCTTATTGTTATTGCTCGTTGAAGTGATAACCATCCTATTAAACGTCAAAGGAATTGATTTAGCTTATGGACAAGTCTGTATCGGATAACGTAAACCATCCCCCGCATTACACGTCACGAGATATTTATACAACCTGTGAATGTGGTGTGTCCACGCATATTGAATGTATCGATATCACCCGTAACTTTAACTTTAACCTTGGCAATGCGCTTAAATATATATGGCGTGCTGATTACAAAGCTCGAACGATTGAAGATTTAAAGAAAGCGGTTTGGTACATTAACGATGAGATTAAACAGCGTGAGAAACAAGTTGAATTTGATAATTCACGGCAATATGATCCTTTAGGGAAATTACCCTATAAGTGTGCAGTATGTTATTTAACATTTATGCATAAGGAAGAATTAGATACGCATTGGTTATTATGTCATGACGATACACAGGTCAATACATGATATGTTTCTTTTGCTTTTACAATGTATCATCAGGCGTACAGGCAAAGCTTGCATTCAGCAAGACATTCAAGCACTGTAACATCGTTACATTTGACGGCAAGACATGGCTTGTGACAGAGTTTGACTTGCAAGGCATTCACATGCGCAAGATAAACGCACACAGCGCATCAAGCCTGATTCGTGGTATAAAACATATTGAGTCATTAACCGCATTAATTGTGGTTGAAGTACACGAGAAAGCAAGCATCAAATGGAAGCCTTATCTTGTACGAAGTTGCAACGAATTAGACCGTTACATATCGGGTGTTGACGTTGGATTTACATTTAACCCTAAACATCTTTACAATAAGCTATTAATGAACCATGGCAGTAATTACGAAATACTGTATGTTTGGAGGCGATAACATGGGATTTTTTGGAGGCGGGGGAAATTCTGGCGCACAAGATAATCGACCAAGTGCCACCGATGAACTGATTGATCGGCAATTCAAACAAAACCAAGCAGAAATTGAAACCAAGCGAAAAGCATTGTATCAAGAACGACTTGATATTATCAAATCACAAGGCGGTCAAGTTTGGACACCTAAGAGGTAGCTATGCCACAACCACCAGAGAATTTTCACAAGCTGAATGATAGGTTTCAAGAGGCACGATACTATAAAGACCGTTGGCTAGCTCTTTACAAGAACCTCTATTTTTATGTAATACCTGATAGAGATGCATTCAATATCAAGTTTAATTATACCGACACGGGCAAACCCGTAACAAATATGATTTGGGATAATACCGCAATGGTCGCAGCCTATCAAAGGGCAAATGACTTGCACGGATTACTGATGCCTAAAGACCGTGTTTGGGGTAAGTATGTTTTAGATCCACATATGCACGATGAGAAAGACATACAAAAGGGTCAAATCGTCCTGGACAAAATCAATGAACGCATTATGTTTTATCTTAGCGAATCTAATGTTGATCGTGTGGTTGGTAGTAGCAACTTGGATTTGGTAGGTGGAACTGGTGCCGTATGGATTGAGTCGCCTAGTGACGAGGTGCCTTTGTATTTTCGTAGCATACCAGCTGTTGCTTTATACATTGAGTACTCAAGTGATGATCTGATTAAAAACTGTTGGTACGTGTCCAAGATGACAGGGCGTGCAGTGCTCGATACATTCCCAGACTATGACGGTAATCAAAAGAACAATCTTAAAGACAATCCCAATGATACGTACTCGGTTAACTACGGGCAAGTTGAAGTTGGCGAAAACTTGTACTATATCTATGCGGTATTGGATAACGACCCGTTTACAGTGCTATGGGATAGGTACAGCGAGTACCGACAAATAATTGTGTATCGTGATCGAGTGCGCCCAGGGGAAGCGGAAGGGCGAGGCATTGCAATGGATATGATGCCGACCATCATTGACTTAAATCGCATTGTTGAATACTCACGTAAGAACATGGCATTTAAAGCTAACCCACCCATGTTTTATGATGCGGGTAGTTATTTCAATCCGTACTCGATTCGGCAGTGGGCAGGTGCAATGATTGCGCGTCAACCGAATGGCCGTAATCCATTAGAGGCATTGCAAATGCCCGAATACCCCGATGTGTATCAGCAAGTGATTCATATGCAAGAGGTGATTCAAAAAGGGTTTATGGTAGATCCACTGGGTGAGATTCAAACACCTGTGAAGTCTGCCACAGAGGTGTCGATTCGGGAAAACAGAGCACAGCGAACAGCCAGCACAGACATAGCACGCTTAATAAACGAATTGCCAAGGCAGATATTTGAAGTGGCCGCCAAAATTCTAAACGCTCGTGGCTTACTCCTAAAACCAAAAGAAGTAATACCAGGCTTTGACCCACGAGAGCTAAAGTTTGCATTTCAATCACCGTTGTATGACCTACAAAATCAATCAGATTTAAATCATCTTATTACTAGTATGCAAATCAAACAACAATTTGCAGGTCAAGCAGCCCCATTGATTACAATGAATATGTTCGAGGTAAACCGTTTCATTATGGACAAGCTGAATTTACCCGCAAAACTGTCGGCATCAGATGATGAATTGAAATCAAGATTGGCTCAAGCATCGGAACAGCAACAACAGCAGTTAACAGGGTCGCAACCCTCAACGACTGCGGGGGCTGTACAATTTCCACAAGATAAAGGGGTCACAATTTGATAGAGGAATTGCTCGGAGCAAAGAAAATCTCACCGGAAGAGTTTAAACTTTACAAATTATTTAGCAGCGAATTAGGCAGTGATTGTTTACGCACTATGATGAACGAAATGTTTTGGGAAGAACCAGGCGAGGCTCTCATGACTGAGGGCGTGCTTGCGTTCTACGATGGCAGACGTTCTGTGTTGCGTGGCATTCGGTCAACGATAGAAAAAGTTCAAGCGATTATTAACCAACAATTGACACCAGAGGCGAATAATGACGGATCAAACAACTAATCCCAATGATGGTACACAACCTAAACTCTTTGCTGGTAAATTCAAAACAGTGGAAGAACTCGAAGCGGGCTATAATAACTCGGCTAAAGTTTATCAGGAAAACGAAGACCTCAAGAAAAAGTTTGATGAAACGACAAAGGTGCCTGATGACTATCAAGTACCTGGTGAAGTCACACTGCACGACAATGATGTCGCCCAGCTGAAAGCAGCTGCTAAAAATAGCGGGCTTACTCAAGCGCAATTTGAAAAGCTAGCTCTTGCACAAACACAATCTGTTAAGGCTCAAGTAGATGCGTTTGAAAATGCCAAAAAAGAAGTGGGTGCCGATAACTTAAATCTATTGCAAGACTTTCTAGCAAAGACATATCCCGAGAAGGTTGCAGAAAGAATGTTAAAAGAGGCAATTAAGGACAAAGATTTACGCGCTCAACTACTCGATCAACGCACAAAGCTGTTGAACTCGTCAGTTCCGGGTAGCAGCAAGGTTTCAATGGGAACCTATAACGAAGTCACACACGATGACGTTCACAAAGCACGTGAACTGATGATGAAGTCACGGGGCAAAGCACGTGTTGAAGCACAAAAGAAATACGTTGCATTGAGTTCACGATTGGCACATGCGGGTGAATGATGCATTATTTATGCCTAAACTATCCATGGATTATGAGACCACTAATTTTTATTTTATTGATTAGTGGGGCTGGAACATTAATTATCTTAATTTCGTTAATAATTGTTAATAAAGATGATTTAATTAATGCTCATAAAGAATTTTTTAGGTATTCAATGAAAGGACTGTTGTAATGGATAAAAGCAAAGGCAGTATGATTGCATTAATTAAAAAGCTTAGTGAGTTACCATCACCGCAAGAGCTTGTGGTAACTCAATCCGAATACAATTTGATGGTTAGAGAGCTTTGGGAAATGGACGAATTCTTGCACAATAAATATTTAGTGCCTGAATCAGTGCCACACATCTATAGCCTTTATGGGGTTAAACTTATTGTGGGTACGCCATGAGTAGAGAAATCATTCAGAAAGTCGGTGCCCGATTAAAATCAATGTACCCCAATTACCGCTTTGATGTGAAATGCACTCAAGATGGTTGCAAGTACATGATCACAGCTTTCAAAGATTCCACTAGTATTGACACGTATACCGCACAGTCTAATACACCAATCACAACATTTTGGGATAATGTAAAAGCCTGGATGAAAACAGTAATGACAAAAAGTCATTGATTGATATAGACACCAACTCTAAGTTGATTTACAAAGATATCGGGTCACGCAGTGAAAATCTGCACGGGGAAGTCGTCAAAGCGACAGCAGAGCATACAAATGACCAGGACACCTGAATGCATGTGACCCACCATTTCAAATTCAGGAATTAAGAATGCATCACGATTACCCAAAATTTCGAGTCAAAATAATTATAGAAACAGAATATCAAGTAAGTGATACACATCAATGTAGAGTTGAGCATATAGAATCATTAATGAATTTTCTTACTGAAATAGATGCCGTTAAATCAGCCATAGATTCATTACGTAAAAGATATTATGAACTTGAACGTGATGAGGTTTGACAAAACAAAACGAATGTACATAATATACAGTATCGCTTAATGGAAGCCCTATAAGGCAACCTTTCATTATTTGATCACACATAATATTGGCCGGATTACCCGTAACCCAATAGTTATCGATAGGCACACGCTCGACTTGCGTGTATTTGTTTATACTATTGAGGTACGCAATCATGGCTGATCAAATTGATCTAGCAACAGCGTCACAGCTGTTCGACACCGAGGTAACAATTCGGTACCAAAATAGCCAATACTTGGCTGATACGATTGAAGAACGTCACGGTACAACTGGTGAAGCTACCAACGTGCCTGTTTCTGATATCATCGAAATGCAAAACCAAACCTATGCGCCTGTAGACATTCCTGTAACACCTGTGGATTCTACAAATGTTATGATTATCCCCTATAACTATGCACTCAAAACTGTTATTGGCGGTGGTGAAAAGACTCTTTTCGCTTACGACAAGATTGTTGACCATGCAAAGTTACACGCTCTAGCAGCTGCTCGTATGGTGGATTACATTAAGATTAACGCGCTATACACTTCAATCGGTTTCAGTACCATATTCACCGTTCCCGTAAACGTGGGCGTAAATACTGGTATGAACGAAGGCAAACTTGCACAAGCTTTGTCTTACTTGGAAAACCAAGGCGTGAACGTGATGGACAACTCATGTTCTCTCTGGCTACCAGCGATTACCAAACAGTCTATGTTGAATGATGATCGTGTCGTTAACATATTCTATAACGATGTTCGTCCTTTGGTTGACAACCGTTTGTCTTCATACTTAGGTGTGGACATTCGTACATTGGGTGCCAATGGTATCAACACGATTCCGTTCACAGCCTCAATGGGTACTGATACCTATTTGACTCCATTAGTACACATGGATTCAATGGTTCAGATTTTCAACCGTGACGTTTCAACAAGTATTACTTGGGTGCCACAAAATGATAGATGGGAACTGTTAACCGTTCTCACATCAGGGGCTAACGTAATCCAGTACAACGGTATCGCGTTAATTGAAACTAATAACCCATACGTTGCTAACGCATAAGGAGTGATTCATCATGTCTAATTTTGAAACGCTCGGCTTTATCACCGAGGGAAATATTAGTACCGCGCCTAGTGAATTCTATGCAAGTACTGAAGATTCGTATGCGATGATTACCGTGCCTGGATATCTAAATGATATCTCTGCAAAGGTTAAGCAAAACGATTTGTTTTACATTAACTACCTTGATACGTCCGTATTTCCTTTGAGTACTGGCGAAGCAAGTATTTTGACTCAACTGAAAGTGAACTATAACCCAGGTACAGGCGATTGGAGTTTAGTACCCCCAGCATTTGCAACCGCTGGTACTCCATTGTTAGCATCCCTTGGTTTCCATTCGGCCATAGCATCATCAACCACAACTAGCGGAACATCAACTTACTCTGATTCCCAAATTAGTGCGGCTGCGATTGCCTTTGCTCGTTGGGACACAGCGGCTACCCCTGGCGGCATAGAGAAAGTTACCCCAAGTGCTGGGCTATTGACTGTTGTTAATAGTGCAACCTCTGGCGTATCTACATTGGCTTACTTCTCAATTGTTGGCTCACTTGCATTACAGAATATGGGTATCTACACCAACCAATATTCAAATGCTGGTGGAAGTGCCACAATCACGATTGCTGATGCCTTAATCACTGTAAATAGCGTGGTAGTTGCTAACTTCGATAGCTCGGCTAATGCTGTGTATATTGAAAAGGTAACATCATCCGCTGGTTCTTTGGTTATCCTTTGCAGTGGCGATCCTGGTGTGTCTGTATTGTCATACTTGGCGGTTACACCATCAACTGCGTTGACTGCGGAAGGTTGTTATGCAGCCAGCTACACCAATGCGGGCGGTAGTGCGACTATCACAATCACTGATGCTAACATCTTAGCAACCAGTGTTGTAATGGCTGATATCAATACATCTGCTAACGCGGTTTACATTGAAAAGGTAACACCAAGTGCTGGTAGCTTAGTGATTCTATGTAGTGGCGATCCTGGTGCATCAGTCATCAGTTACGTTGCAACAAGTATCGCTGAGGGAAGCAACCCAAGTGGTTACTTACTGTCTGCTAACAACCTGTCAGATGTTGCAAGCGCATCAGCTGCCTTGGCTAACTTAGGTGCTGTGCCATTAGCTGGCGGTCAATTGACTGGCTCCGTATTGACTGTGAAAGCAAATGCTACCCAATCAGGTAGTGCATTTACGGCCAATGGTCAATCAGGTGTGTTAACCACATCTTCATTGACAACGGCTGCGGCTGGCACAACAGCACTTACTTTCAATAACAGCAAGATTACATCAACCTCTGTTATTTTAGTAAGTCTGATGGGCGGTACTAACGCCATCCCAGGCGTTCAATTAAGCTGCGTGTACGCAAGTGCAGGCGTTGCAACATTGAACGTGACCAACAACAACGTTGCAGGTAGTGCGTTGAGTGGTACCTTGTTGATTGGCTACGCAGTTCTATAATCAGTTTGGGGGGCTTAAAACGTCCCCCAATTTTTATGAAGAGGAACTATGCCTACTCAACTACAACTTGTTAATCGTACATTATCAGAATTGGGTAGACCCGCAGTAGCGGCTATTGACGAAAGCCCAGACGCGGAACAAGCCAATGCTAAGTTGCTTGAACTTGCCCCTGAATTATATCTGGTTTATAACTGGACATTTCTTGTTGTCTACACATTTAACAACACGCCCTTAACATTCAACTTTTCACCAGATTACAATTACACTTATCAATTGCCTGGGAACTTTGGACATTTCTTTAAGTGGCAAGCTACAGGCTCACAGTGGCCTATTTATGAATTTGCAGATGGCTATTTGCTTGCACAAGTATTACCAGTCGGGTATTACTATATCGTGAATCAAGCAGTGCCAGAGGTTTATACCCCATTGTTTGCGAGAGCTTTAGTATTGTATGCCGCTGCCAAACTTGCGCCTACACTTACAAACAATATTCAATTAGCAGCGTACCTTGAAAAAGAGTATGAAAAGATTATTGCTAAAGCCATTACGCAAGATGATATGGAAAGGAGTGTGTCTGCCACACCTTATAATGATTTCAACCGTATAACCTTTGTTTAGCACTAATTAGGTGTTTTAATTAAAGTATACTATCACTAAAGGTGTGATTTATGTCTAAAATGGTGAGGCAAACCGCTTTTACAGCTGGCGAGGCTGATATAGTAACTTGGAAACGTACAGACGTTGAATCGTATCTCACCGCTGCGCAAAGTCTTTTAAACTGTGAAATCGGTACAACTGGCCTTTCTAAAAAGCGCAAAGGCACAACTTTTCGATATGATGCGACAGAGGAAGCCGTACAGAACTCAACCATGTATGAGTTCATCGACAAAAACAATCAGTACTACATTATCCTAGGTGCCGCTGGTAACTTTTATGTATTCACGGTACCTGAGTCTGAGGAATTTGTAGGAACCTATCTCGACCAATTCGTAGTAACCTACACAGGCGCATTCGTAGTTTACAATGATGAAAACATTCAGCTGATACAAGCCATTCCCGTTGACTACACGGCAGCTGATTTGTTTGATATCGACTATACCCAAGACAATGACACGCTTATTTTAACATCCCCTAACTATCCACCTGGTCGAATTTATATTAGCAGTTACGATCCATTAACGTTTGCCTTTGCATACCTGGATATTTACCCGTTGCCGTCCTATGATTTCAATAATATCAACTACAACGGTACTACGGTTTCCCTTAGTGTTTCAGGGTCAACCCTAACCATTACATTTTCAGGCTTGCCCGCAGGTTCAGTTTATAATAACGCGTGGGTAGGCGGTGAAATATTGGGTGGTGGTGTAAGTGAATTAGCCCCTGTGGGCTATGCAATCATTACGGCTGTATCACAATCAGGTTTGAATGTGACCTTTACAGCCACGGTTCAAATTGCCTTTCAAACATCAGGCTATGCAACATCCGGTACGCAGTACTCCATTAGGCAGCCCGCCTGGGTGAATACATTAGGCAACCCCTTTGGGTTAGGCTATCCGGCTAAGGTGCTTTATTTCCAAAATAGATTATGGTTTGGTAATACTCAATTGCTGCCTATCACAATCTTTGGTTCTAAACTCAATCAACCCATATCCTTTGACGTGGGAACGGGTGCGCCTACGGATGCCATTATCTACACCATTGGGCAAACTGATACGGGTCAAATCCTTTGGATGAATGGCGGTAAACAACTTGAGATTTATACTACCAACTTTGAATTTGCGTGCCCTCAAAATGAAGACGTAGGATTAACCCCTAGTACATTTTCAATAAGGCAGCAATCATCATATGGTGCGTCCGGCACATTAAAGCCTCAAACCTATTTAAACGATTCGTACTTTGTGCAGAAAACGGGTAAGGCTGCTATTAATTTTCACTTTACGGGTGTAGGGCTTGCATATCTTGCGACAAATATAGCCCCACAAAGCCAGCACTTAATGAAAAACCCTGTAAGTCGCGCGTTATTGCGTGGTACGGATGTTTCCCAGGATAACTTTATTTACTTAATGAACCCTGATGATAATACGATTACAGCCTTTCAGTTTGCGAGTGAACTTAAACTTGCAGCATTAACCCCAATTGTCTTTGAGGACAATGTGCAATTGATTGATATTTGTACGGTTAACAATCACGTGTATATTTTAAAGTATTACATTCTCACAGAAACATACACCATAGAACGATTTGAAACAGGTGTCTTTATTGACAGTGAGCAAAGCCATTTAATGGCTATTGATGGAACCATACAGCAACTTGATAGATTTGATGGCTACACGGTGCAAGTGGTTTATCACACAGATGGTGGTGATAATGATTTGGGCGAGTATTTGGTTGAGAATGGTACAATTGTAGTGTCACCGTTGCCACCAGAGATTACCACAGCGGTTACGGTTCAAGTGGGCTTACTGTACGATGTTGAGATTAAGCCGATGTACCCATTCTTTAGTGCGACCAGTTCACCATTTGAAAAGATTCTAAGTAGGGTTTACATTGATTACTTTGAATCATTGGACTTTTTTATTAATGGAAAGCTTGTGCAGTATCAGAATTTCCACGAAATCCAATTAGGATTACCACTGATTCCAAAGACAGGTACCACTATTTACAATCCTGTGGAAGGGTACAATAGGTTTGATAGTGATGCGATTGTGATTACGCAATCCTCACCATTTGATTTGCAAATACTGTCAATTGGATATGAGATAGACATGGCAGTTATCTAGGGGGCATTATGGGATTAGAAACAGCGGGCATTGCATTAGCTGCTATTTCGGCAGGGGCGACGATTGCCAAAATGAGTGCTGAAAAGGAAGCGGAACANGCCAATCTATCAGCGATTAATCAGCAATCAAAGCTATTGGCATTGCAGTATCAAGAAAAAAACATACAAAATCTTGACGCAACCGAGAAGATTTTACAACGCCAGCAAGCGCAACTTAGCACACGTGGTGTGTCGTTTGCATCACCGAGCTTTAATGCCATTCAGCGAGAGACTTTAAACATAGGTTCTCGTAAAGAGGGTAACTTGAAAGCTGAGGAAGCATTAGGGCAAGAGAGTCTTAATATCGAACGTAAAAACGTTAAGACAAACTTACATGCGCAGCTTTTTGGTGATGCTGCAACCTTTGCGTTTCAGGCTGCGGGTGTGGCTGAGAAATGGCCGACATTAGGCGGTGGAAAGAAATTGCCACAAGTTGAGGACTTATAATAATGGTGCAAGAAATCGCGCAAGACAAAGAAGCTCGGCCTGTGATTCAACCCCCTTACCCCATTAATTCCAAGGCCAAAGGTTATGAAAGCATTGCAAAAGTACTCGGCAACATTGCTGAACGCGCTATTGTTAAGTCTGGCGATTACGCAAGTGAAGCCTCAAAGACGAATTTATTACAAACCAAGTCCATGTTGGATGATGTATCGGCAAAATCAAAACTTGAAATGGCACGAAGTCCTGAGCATTCAGAGGCTATTGCTAAGAATGCCGAGCAAACAGCCGAAAAGATAAAGTCTACCGCCAAGCTTAACCGACAAGATAAAGTTAATCTTGAATTGGCATCCCATGACATTGTGCGTGACTTATCATTTAAGGCGCAGGAAAAATCAATACAAATGACCAATGAGGCTGCAAAGTATTCAACACTTTCAGCCTTTGGTAGTACGCTCAAAGACATTAGCAATACCCTTTACTCTAACCCAGAGGAAGCAGAAAGAACGATTGAAGCACAATATCAATCGCTGGCTGGTCAAGTGCGATCAGGAATTTTGACAGCGGTTGAAGCAGCCAATCTTCATAAGCAACTTGAGCACGAAGTTGATAGAGCAGCTTTAATTCTTGAAGGTTATAGGAATGAAAATTTAACTGCCAGTGACGTAAACGCATTACATGCAGCCTCACCTAATCCGCAACCGTTTAGTAATGCCAACTTGCCTATGACGCATGACACCATGGTACAAGCAGACAGTCACCTAGGGCATTTAACCTCACAAGATATTAAATCTCGTTGGGCGCAAGGTGATTATGTGGCACCTATTCAGTTAGCGGGCGTTAAAAAAACTGAAACCCTACAATCATTATTAGTCTATAAAGCGGGTGCTGCGCAAGCAAGTGGTGATATTTTCTCGGGCGTGTCCTGGAAAATGTTAAATAAACGCCTGGATATTCTAAAGAAAACGGACAGATTAAGTACAGAGCAACAAGGCTACAAAGACCGTTTAAATAATTACATTGTAGGTATCACCGATAATAATAAATACTCTGATTACATATCGCAAACGCCAGCGGGTGCCAAAGCCTACTTGGAATTTAACGATGCCAATGCAGTCGTGAATAATCATGCATACTTTGGTGATGAGGCAGACGTATCACGCCAGCGTTCACAAGCTCATATCGATAACTTGAATGGCTTGGTAAGCAAATTAAATGCGGTTGGGGTCGGTGCTGATGTGCCAGACCAATACCGTACAGCGATACCTCATCAATACGTGCAACCTATTTTAGATGGGTTTTCACCTGGTGCTGATCCCGCGCAAGCCATCAATAACATTGCCATCTTTACGCCTGAGAATCGCGCAATCTTGGCGAACTCGACCACCGACCCACGCAAAGCTTTAACGATTTATGAAACAGGGCAACTGATTGGAAAGGCCGACCAAGGCTTTTTAAGTGACCTTTGGCATTCCCAGCAAGATGCAATTAACGACAGCGGGAAAGAAACCAACAAAGCCTTAAAGTCTAAGTTCCTAGAGACAAACAAAGACGGTAAGAATGTCGGTTATATTCGTGACCAGGTGAATAGCAAACTTGGCAACATCAATCAGTACCTAGGTGCGCAAGCCAATAGCCGTGAAATACTGGAAGGGTCAACCGATAAAGCTATTCGCTATATCAATTACATGGCCGAAAAGCATGTTGACCCTAAATACGATCACTTGGATGATTACATTAAAACCTATAAAGAGAATATGGAACGTGCCTACAAGGTCGAGTCATCATCTAACTTTATCTTTGATGCGAATGTGATACCGCTTGCCAAACCTCAAATGAGTTTGCTTGCAAATCATGCCATTCACGAAGTGCACGACAAACTTTTGCAATACATGAATGAGTCGCAAGTGAACGATTACATGAGCAAGAATCAATTACGTGTTGTAAATTCTACCCAAGGCCGTATTGCTGTGGTCAATGGTGCAGGTCAACTTATCCCAGATAAAGACGGACACCCCGCATTTTATGAAATGTATAATGAGGGAATTTTGAGGGCTGCCGAGCATGACAAACGTATTGATGAGGCAAAACAAGCTAAATCATATTGGCATCAAGTTCTATCATTCCAATACAACAAGGGCTTTCTATGAGTTTAAATTCTGAATATGAGATTGCCTCACGATTTGAATTAGATCCGAAGCCCACGGTTGCACATTCAGCATTGCAAGCCTTTCAAAAACCATTCTATGAAGTGGGGCTTGCGGGTTCTGTATTGGGTGAAAAAATATCACCTGGTTTAAGCTCACCTGATTTTCGTAAACGCATGGCAGAAAAGATTGATGTAATCAATAACAACTTATCCGATCCACGTTTAGGAACGGCTCAAGTTGGGCTTGATTACGTTTCAAATTTCGCAGGCTCAATAGCACCTCTTGCGCCATTAGGGTTTGTAGGTGGTGCAGTAGGTCGTTTTGCACTGGGCGCAAGTGGTATAGCGACTCGCGCGTTAGCTCCCGAAGCGTTTCTAAGTCTGGCCAATAAGCCGTTGTCACAAATGGTAGCGGGTAATTATGCACGATACTTTCCTTTAATTGGGGAAGCGACAGCTGCAAAAACCACGAAAGCTGCCGTTGAAGCTTATACAGCATACAAAGGGTTTACCATACCCGAACATATCGCTGAAAATTATCACAAAGAAAATGATGTGCTCAATACCCGTGAAGCAATTCATGATTGGGCAGCAGATAACTACGGCTTTCTATTGCCAACAGCAGCCCTTGCGGGTGGTTATGTTTTATTTAAGGCAACCAAAATACCAGGTTTAAAACGTGCAGAGCAAGCTAAAGCCCACAAGGTGGCCGAGGAACATAGGACTCAAGCAGCAGCACGTGAGGCAGAGCAAAGTTTACTCCGAACAAATGAAGAGAAAGCAGCCCACCGAGAAGCTAATCAAACGAAGCTTGAGAAAACTTTAAATGAGGCTGTAGAAGAAAATAGGATAACCGAAAAAGAACGTGATTGGTATTTGAAGTATTTGGAAAATCCCAATGACCATGAGGCGCATTTTGAATCCTCAAAGGCAATTTTGGATGAGGCACAAATCCCTTATGACCGCGTAACAGGTAAACACTGGTTTCAAATCCTTGATTCAAACGATGTGAAGAATTTGAAAAATGCTATTGCCGATCAGGCAGCGACAAACTTTACTACTGAGGAAACCAGGGCATTATCAACCTATATAGTTCATAACCGTATGGATGCTATGCGTAGTCTCATGGCTGATAACCCTAACATTGTCCATGCCATTAAAGGGTATACCACCTTTATTGATTCAAAGTTAGGCAGACGTGCCAAACATTTCCAAGATTTTGATACCATTCTTGATATTCATTTACCCAAAGGCTTAGGCAAGAATGAGTTATTTTCTCAAAAGAGTATCTACAATCACCTACGTAAAAATAAGATATTCGACCATAGCGAAGTGCCTTATAGTGTGCCTGAAAAGGTGGCTGAAAAGTTAGCACTAGAGCGTAAATATCACCGCATGAAGTCACCAAAGTTTGCTAAATATCGAACGGCTACCACCGATAAAACGATTGAAACCTTGAAGCAGCAAATCAAAGACTTAGAGCTGTTCACGCCAGAACAAGAATTGAAGTATATTAGAGATACACTATTTGAAAACAAGACATTAAGGGATGATTTCAAATCACAAAAAGCATTTCATAGGTTGCAAGAGTTATCCGAGATATGGGCGAATGCCAAGCATTTACTTAATCGCATACATATGGAACAAGAGTATGGTCGCCAGGAAGCGTTTAACACAATTCTTAAAAGATTTGTCGACATGGTTGATTCTAATGCTGCGCGTATTGCTAATCCTGAGCGCGTTACTGAGTATATTAAAAGACGTGTTGAATCAACAAATCCCGAACTTGCAAGCTACGGAACAGATGCTAGAGCTATTTACGAAGAAGTAAGAAACGAATTTAAGGGTAACGAAACTAAGCGTGAAGGTGAAACAGGCGTTGAAGAGAAAGCCGAAACCAAACCCATATTTGATGCGCTTAAAAAACAAGTAGATGATTTTGGCTCGGAGTTTGACAAAGAGGAATTTGGCGCAATCGAGGCCAAGCTTAACCAATTAAGTGCCAATGAGAAAGCACTCTCTGAATTGATTGAGTGTGCGCTAGGGGGAATCAATGGCTAAACCTAAAGTCAATAAGGGTGAAAAAGTAGGCAAGGATTGTATCGAGAATGCCAAGAAAGCGTTAAGCCATTTCACAGACCAAGAGCTTAAAGACTATGTGAGTTCTGTTAATCAACGTGCACTTGAGTATGAAGGTATAGGCCGACAAGATGCCGTTAACCGTGCTATCCAGGATATCAATAAACAAGAGATGGATATACTTTTATCTCAAGCTGCTACCAAGGCCAATGATGCTTTAAAACTTGAAAAGAAAACGGTCAAGATTAAAAAGGGATTAAAACTACCTGATTTCTTACACATGACCAATCGTAATAAAGACGATAACATTCAGGTGGCACGGTACAAATCCAAGCACCAGTTATTCAACGGTAGCCTTGGACGTTTTACACCTGAACAATACGATATCCTTTTGGAAGGTAAGCGTAACAGCGAGATATATTCTCACTTGAATGGCAAGAAATCTCTTGATCCAGAAATTGCCGCTATTGCCGATATCATAAGAGAATATCCTGAGTTTAGAAACCTAAAAATGATTCAGTCCAATGCATTACAACCCCATGAGATTGCAGAGGATAGATTTTTAAAGACGACCTACAATCAAGAGCGTGTTTTAAATGCGGGTCAAAGTGCGGTGACACAAGCGCAATCCAAGGGCAAAGTAAATCAGCACATGTCTAAAGAATATTTTGTTAAACGAAGAATTGAAACCATCGATTTAAAAAAGACTTTCGGGCATACATCGGCTTATGATTTGGAAGGAAACCCAGACATGGCTAAGATTACCGAAATCGTTAGCAAGTCATATGACAATATCGTGCGCGGTACATCCCAAATATTTGTTAAATCTAGTGCGGTACGTGACTGGGAAGCAGTGCAACGCTCAAGGCGTATGTTCTATCATCCCAAAGACTGGGAAAGCTGGGCAAGTTTCAATGATGAATTTGGTACAGGCTCACTCTTTACTGCCTTAATCAAGGACATTGAAACCTCATCAAATAGCATTGGGATGGCTGAAATAATGGGATCAAACCCTGATGCCATGTATAACGCTATGCGCCATGTGCAACAACAAGAACATCCTGATGTGGGTTTGGCATCGTATAGTTATGCTGATGGGCTTTATAAAAACGTGCGTGGGATTGATCAAACTATCTACTCGCCTAAATTGAATAACGTTAAAAACGCGCTGATTTCATTAAGTACCATGAACCGCTTAGGTAAGCTACCCATACAAAGTATTTCAGACGTAGGACAAGTGGCAGCATTTGCTAAACGGTTCGGGTTTTCCTACTGGTCAAATTACTTTGATGGCATCATTCATCAGTTTGGATTATTCCCAGATGAGGCACGCATTAGGCTTGCCAAAACACTCAAGATGGATTTAGACGTACACATGGGTTATCTGGGTAAGTTTGCAGAAGCGAATAACTTTGGTGAAGTAGCGAGTAAGGTTACAACCACATTCTTTAAATACACTGGCATGACAGCCCTTGATAATGGCAACGTATTAAGTTCTGGGGCGGCTCTCATGAAAGGCATAGGACATGATGCCCACAAGTCATTTGCTGAATTAGGTCATCAAACACGCTCACAGATGGAAAAGTTTAACATTAGTGATCACGAATGGGATGCTCTACGCTCTAAAGTCAAAGATGATTTGTTTGCGGTGGACATAGTGGATGAGTTGGATAATGCAGAGATTCGCGCACTGTGGGATAAGAGCGACAAGCTTACTCCATTATCAGGCTATCGTGATGCGCTTTATAACAAAGTCTTTGGCATGTTTAACATGGCAAAAGAGAACACGGTGTTAAATCCCGCGGCCTTTGAGTCTATGCTTACGGGTGGAAACTATGCCCCTGGTACATCGGGTGGTATTTTATTGTCCTTGTTTAGACAGTTTAAGCAATACCCAATCGCATATTTTAGGCGTGTTTGGAATGGTGGGCTTAAAGACTTCGATACATATCAAGCGAAATTGATGTATGCTTTTACATTAACATCAGGTGTGATGATGGCTAACTCTTTAGGTATGATATTGGAAGCCATTGCCGAGGGTAAATCACCGCCTGATTTTGGCAAGATGAATGCCAATGAAAAGTTTAAGTTTTTGCTTAGGATGGCGATACCTGGTGCGGGTGTCTTTATGCGGGTACTTGACCAACGCAATGAGAATAAACACCTGGTGACAAACCTTTTAATGTCACCCTCTTTGGATTTGCTCTCTGATGGACTATCAACGGGCTTTGCTTTGATGAATGGTGATTTGAAATTAGCCAAACGGAACGTGAAGGATTTCGTAAAACATGCGAACCCAATTAGCACGATTCCTTTTGCAGATCCATTCTTTGAATCACTGATGGGTGATAAGCCTTATTTAGCACCAGGACAACACACTTTATATTAGGGGTATAACATGGCAGATTTACCACAACAAAATACCATCGTGCAATATTTTGCAGATGGCATCACTACAACTTATATCGTGCCATTCTTTACACCCTTAGAACCAGACGGCACACCTAACCTGGATGTGTTCACCCAATTATCAACGGCAACCCCTGTGCCTGAATCAGATATCAATATATGGGGTGTAGATTATACCTATACACCTAATCTTGATCCGCTCACAGGCGGTATCATTACATTTTTATCGGGTCATATTCCACCCGCAAGTTGGATTGTGACAATCGTTAGAGATGTTCAAGCATCTTTAGATGTAGAGTTTTCACAAGCACAAACCTTTTCTGGCTTTACACTGGATATGGCTTTGGATAAATTACTTTTGATTAGCCAGCAAAATAAATCATACACCCTTGAACGCAATCTAAGTTACATCGTCAATTCATATTTACCAGAATCAACCATTTCAGCAAATGTACAAATACCTGTTTTACAGCCTGGTTATATATGGATAGGAGCAACAGAAGGTGGAGTGGTATCAGCTTTTCTTGATCAATCCGCAGATTCATCAACACTGCGCTCTGAATTAGCTAGTGAAGCACCAGTCACAGACGGTGCTACATTGGTGGGATATTATGATTCAGTGAATATGAATCCAACTACAGTATCGGCTCAGTTAACCTTATTGACCAATGCGGTAGTTGCACCATTTCCAACGGGTACAATTATAGATTTCGGTGGTGGTACACCGCCATCGGGCTTTGTGGCCTGTAATGGTGATTCGTATCTAGTAGCCGATCAACCGGATTTATTTGCGGTAATTGGCTATACATGGGGTGGAAGTGGGGCTAATTTTAATGTACCTAATCTAGCGCGTTCAGTTACGATGGGATCTGGAGGGGTTGCAACAGGTGTTATTGGCAATACAGTTGGAAGCACTTGTACAGGTGAAACAACTGCCTTGACTGATCCATTACAATTACCATCACATACTCATGGTGCAACGACTACAACATCCACAACATTTACCGCATCAAATGTTGCTAGTGGATCATTATTGCACCCCGTAGTAGGAAGCGCATCATCCACATCATTCACATTACCAGGTACATCGACAACATCAATTGCAGATACAGGCGAAAGTGTACCATTTAATATTGTGCAAACGTCCGCTGTGGTATTGAAATGCATTAAGACTTAACTATGAGCTTATTACAAGAGATAAAAGCTATACGGGATAAGGCTTTGACGGTTCATTCAACGAAGCAATTAAGCGAGTATGAATTAACAAGAGATGCTCATAACAATTTACTTGTGAGCTGGGTTGATGGGTATCAAATCAGAATCCCTGTGATTGATTTTAGACCCTATCAACGTGAGGCACGCGACCAACTTGTTAATAAATCCTCACTTAGATTGCTCGCACAATGGCCTAGACGCTCGGGTAAAGAGGTAACGACCTGGAATATTATACTGGATTTTGCTATCAGTGACCCGGGGCTTTACATTATGGCTTACCCCACAAACGTGCGTGCGCGAAAGATTTTGTGGGAAGGTGCGATGCTTGATAAAGAAACGGGTGCCAGTATTAAGTTTATTGAAATGATACCTAAACGGTTACTTGCTCGGAGGCCAAACGATGCGGATATGTCGATCCACCTTACTAATGGTAGTCTCATTTGGGTTGTTGGTTGCGATATTGATCCCGATAAGCTACGGGGTACTAACCCTCGTGGTATCGTATTTTCAGAACTCGCTTTCTCCGACCCAAGTGTACTTTATAACATGCTGCCAGTATTGCGACAAAACGGAGGATGGCTATTCGGCCAATCAACATATGACGGGATGAATCATTTCTATTGGATGCTCAAGAAAAATAAAGAAGATCCACTATGGTTTTGTCGTGAAGAAAGCATTAATACATTGGTTGACGATGAAGGTCAACCCTACATAACGGATGAAGACGTTGACGAAGATAGACGTGCGGGAATGCCTGAGTACCTTATTCAGCAAGAGTACTACGGCAATGTACAAATTAATGAGGAAACTAAATATTTTGCAATTGCGATTAATGCGATTCATCAATCAGAACGTATCATCAAAGGGCATTATTTCCCTAATAAGATGGTTTATGCTTTTTATGATATTGGCGTTTCTGATTATACAAGCATTACGCTTGCCCAATTTGAGTCAAGAGCTGGAAAACTTTGGCCTAGCGTTATTGGGTATATAGAGAATAATAACCGTGCTTTATCATTTTACGTTGGTGAAATAAAAGCATTTTGTAATGCTAAAAACTT
>JGI24890J29729_1000438_pt1 | contig 26573 bp, 42 predicted proteins | sample FreactcultureFD7_FD_29729 | JGI IMG/M metagenome (IMG submission 29729)
GATTGTTAGGGGACAAGAGGTTCTGGAGTCCGGGATGGGGCGGGATGAACCGAACTCAGGTGGGATAAAATCCAAGAGATTCAAAGAGACCTTCTAAAAAAATGGCCCGGCGGCGGCGTCGAGGTATGTCTAGAGTCGGGGCGGTTTTAGACATAGGTCGAGACAGGAGCATTTAGAGTCGGGCCGGGTCAAGGCTCGGCCTCTCAGGGGCTTCTGAGGAACCGCTAAGTGCTTTCTAAGATTGAGGTTTTGGGCATGCCGCGACAGCCCTCCAGGTCGCTAAAGAGGGCGTGAACTGGGACTCACAGCATGCGGAAGTGGGACCCTCGGGGGCCCAGTTCGGCGGGAGGGGGCCCAGTTTGATAAGGGATTGAAATATAGAACAAAAAAACGGCCCGGCGTGGCGGCCGGGCCTGCGGAGGTGGCGCGGAACTGGGCCCCCTATTTGGTGACGCTGATCGACGGCGAGGTGGTGGCGGCGCTGAGCACGTCGCAGCCGCCGGGGCTGAGGACGGAGCCGGTGACGAACAGCGCGCCGGCCCTCAGGGTGGAGGGTTCGGCGACCGCGCCGCAGATCGCGCCGGGGATCACCAGGTTCCAGTTGGTGATGATGTGGCCGTGGCTGAGGCGGACCGCTTTCCAGGTCCATGGCAGGCCCACGGGCGAGACACCGGCGCAGAATGTCGCGCCGGTCACCGTCACGCCGCCGGTCGATGTGGTCGCCGCGGTCATGCTGTAGGGACAAAGGAAGGGAGCGCCGGTGGGGGGCGTAATATCGAGCTTTCCGGTCACGGTGAACGCGGTGGACGGCGGGCTGAACTTCACCAGCGCCGAGCAGCTGCCGGCGGCGCAGACGAGAGCGGCGGTGAAAGCGAACAATGACTTCATGGAACTGATCCTTTCAAAGGTCAGAGGGTTGAAACGAAACAAAAGCGAAACTGGGCTGGGTCACTTGCGGCTATCGCTATCATCGGCCCAACGGGCCGTGGCTTCTGGCTTGTCGGAATCGAAGTCGACGCGCATCGAGACCTTTGCGTCCGGCCAATTCCACTTCAAGTACTTGACCTGATCACCCATCGACGACGGGGGCCCATAGGTCTTGATCAGCACATCCTTGAGCGCCTGGCGGTTGGCCTCGCCAGTGACGGTGATCTCGGCGAAAAAAAGCCGCCCGTGGTCATAGCCGAAGTCAGCGGATTTGACAGGAACAGCCTCGAAGGACGCCACTGGAACCACGGGAACAAAAATCTGAATCTTTTCGTCGGAGGGATCACTGATCGGTTTCAGATCGGGCGTCGGATGTGAGCCCAAAGCATGGCCGAGGACGCCCGTCGGCATGGCGCCGCTGGCCCGCTCGACGCACCACTTGGTCCAGAGTTTGCCGAATTTCCCGCCGCCATCGTCAAGACTGACATCGTCGATGTGATAGACAAAACGTGTTTGACCCGCGAAGCCGCCGAAAGCGTTCTTCGCATTGACACTGCCACACGCCACGTGCGGCGCATATCCGGTGATATCGCCAAAGTCGGCCGACGCTGGGTCTTTCAGCATGCCCAGAACAAGCTGGCGAGCCTCGACCTCCGCGGCGAAACGCTCATCCTGCGCATCCTTTGCGGGGTCAGGTGCGGCGACCGGCGCTGGAGCTGTCGCATCCGAGGCGGCCGTAGGAGTGCTGTCCTGGTGATGGCCAAAACACCCGGAGCCGAAGAACAACCAAAGCAAAAAAAAGACTATCAGAAGTGTGAGACAACCCAACCCGAGATTCTTGGATTCCTCCTCTTTCTGGGCCTTGATGAGCGCTACGGCATTGAGCCTAGCCTGCTCCTCGGGCGTCACCATGCTTCCCTCCTAAACAGCCTGCAGATTAAGTCTCCCGACCACGCGGCCGAGAGGAATGAGGACTTCGAACTGATCCGGTTCGACTGTGATAGGATCGATGGCGGAACTACCGGCGGTAAGAACGACGCCATCGGCGCGGGCCTGAACCAAACGAATGATCACGCGCCCGTCCAGCAACAGAACATAGGTCCAGCCGTCGGTAAGCGGAGGCTGGACATCGCGACAAAGGATCGTGTCGCCTTCGCGGCCCAGGTCAGGCATCGCGTCGGATAGTAGATCCGCGACCCAGAGGCCCTTGGCGCTGTGGACGGCCCGCGCAATCCAGTCCCGCCGGATACGCTCAGTACCGATTGGCTCGGGCGAGACGTCATCTTCAAAGGACCGCAAATCGTAACGCGGAACCACCAGCCAATCCGAATCACCATCGGTCGGCCGTTGAGGACCGTTGCCGATCACCAGCCATAGCGGGTTGACGCCAAGCTCCTGCGCCAAGGTGAAGGCACGATCAGCGCTGGGCATGGCGCCCTTCAGATATCCGTCCAGCGTTTGGGGCGCGACGCCAACGGCGCGAGCCACCTCCGCAGGCTTGCGCATCCCTATCGCGGAGCGCAGCCGACCAGCGAAACCATGCTTTTGCCACTCGTTTCTCTCGTCTACCGCTTGACTATCAGTCTTTCCTGTTTGTAAATCCCGTTTTAGGGACTGTCTAGGCGTTTTCATAAGGCAAGGCTCCGAATGCATCGGGAAGACATAAAATCGGAATTGCGGAAGCGATTCGGCTCGCTCAAAGCGTTCGAAGCGTCGGTTGGTCTCGGCAAAGAGGCGGTTCGCGATGTTCTGCGGGGACGATCATCCCGTAAAACTGCGGTGGCTATCGCCGATGCACTGGGGAAGCCGCTCAACGTCGTTTTTCCAAAAAGGTTTCCGATCGCCGGCGAAGATACATCCCGGAAACGGGATGTGCATCGTCTAAATAATGTGGCGGCTTAGACGTGGCCGGCAAACCGACAGAGCGCGCAGTCCTTGAGATTCCGCTGGGCGAGATCGTTGTCTCCCCGAGCCGCCTTCGCAAGCCGACGCCGGCGAAGATCGAGGCCATCGCCGGCAGCATAGAGGCCATCGGGCAGCTCACGCCGATCGAGGTGTGCCGCCTGCCGGGGCGTGAAGACTGGCTTCTGGTGTCCGGCGCGACTCGGCTTGCCGCGAAACGCAAGCTGGGCGAGCTGACGATCGACGCGATTCAGGTCTCCGCCGATGCGGAGGAACGGGAACAGCGCGAAATCGGAGAGAACCTTTTTCGAACCGAGCTGACGCCCTGGGAACGGGCTCGCCACGTGGCTCGCATCTACGACAAGGCGATGAAGACGCTTGCCGAAAAAGGCCAAAAGATCAAGGCGCTAAACGCGCTGAAGCGGCACGATCCGATCGAGGTCAAAAGGTTCTTTGATGCTAATCCAATTATTGGACTTGCATACAATTGGAGTGACGAAGCGGCCAACGCCATCGGGTTGGGCCGGGCGGACCTCTATGCCCACCTGCAGATCGCGCACTCGATTCATCCAGATATAGTCGCCAAAATTGATGAGGCTCTCAACGCGGCTGGCCGCGTGGAACTGGCGGACTTCTCCAAACTCACCCTCGACCAACAAAACGCCGCAGCAGCGATGATCGCCGGCGGTGAAATGGGCAGCATAGCTGCCGCGTTAGCCATCCTCCTCAAGAAGATAGCCATCGATCCCGGCGATAAGGCGGCGAGCGCGTTCAGTGGCGGCTGGGACCGAATGAGCGACGAAAGGCGTGCCAGAGCGCTTCGCGATTTTAGGGAACAGGCCAAAGCGACGGGCTGGATTGTCACCTACAAGAGGGCGAAGTCCAGATGACGCACTTCTACTGGCCATCGAGCCCGCCCGTTGGATGCACCGCCGCATGGACCTTTTCCGAGGAGGGCCGCGCGCATGCCGAAGCTGAATTCTGGCGGACGGCCAATCGCAAAGAAGAACACGAGCACGAAGAACTGATCGCGCGGAGCGAGCGCCGTGGCCAGGAAGAGCGCGCCCGAAAGATCAAGTCTCTCTGGCACATGGCCAGCCCCGAATTCCGGGCCAAAATCCTGATCGAAATGGCCAAGAAGGGCCTGCCCGAGGGCTTCACGCTGGTCATCGGAAGCAACCCATGAAAACCGGCCGCCCCGATCTCGACGTACTGGTGAAGGTCTCATCGATCCCGGCGGATGAGCCGACGTTTCTGCTGCGGGCGCAGAACCAAACGGCCGGGGCGACCGTGCGGGACTGGGCGGAGCGGGAGCTGGCGGCGGGGTCTCCCGTGGCCGTGATCGAGCAGGCGCTGCAGCAGGCCGACGCCATGGACAAATGGCCGGTCAAGAAGGCGCTCAACCAGGATCATCTTTCCGAGGATGTCGCCAAGCAGCTGGTCTATGCGCACGGCCGGCGCGTGTGGAACCACGGCCGGATCATCGCCGAGGCGCACGCGCTGGCGCTGGAGATCGAGATCATCGAGGCGCTGGTGGCGTGGGGCGACTCGCCGGGATATCTGCCCAAGATCGGCTTTGGCGAACTGATCGCCAAGGCCCGCGCGCTGAAAGCCATCCGGCATGGCTAAGCGCACCCCGATCAACCCCGACCAGCTCAACTTTGCCTTCGTGGCGGCCAGCGCGCCGCGCGTGCCGACGCAGGACTCCGATCTGGCGGGGCTGGAGCGGACCATCGCCGGCGCCGTCGGGCGGGTGCTGAAGGATGATTCCCGCAGCCGCGGCGAGATCGCCGGGGCGATGTCGAGCCTGCTGGACGAGGACATCACGCGATACATGCTGGACGCCTGGGCCAGCGAGGCGCGGGAGGGTCACAACGTCTCGGCGTCGCGGTTCCTGGCGCTGGTCGCGGTGACGCGGCGGTTCGACGTTCTGGACGGCGTGCTGGAGCGGATCGGCGCGCGGCTGCTGGTCGGCGAGGAGGTCCACGCGGCCCGGCTGGGCCATCTGGAAGCCCAGCGCAAACAGCTCGACGCCGAGATCGCCCAGGCCAAACGCCTCGCCCGCCCAATGACACGTGGGGGCTCGCTCTGATGGCCGACGGCGGTGATTTCCGGACCTGGTTTACCGCGGCCGATCTCGCCGCCCTGGCGCTGCCCGGCCTGCCGAAGGTCAAGCGCAAGATCAATGAACTGGCCGCCGACTCGCGCTGGGCCCTGCGCCACGGCGCCGCCGGTGAACCGCTGGCGCGGCCACGCGCCGGGCGAGGCGGCGGGCTGGAATATCACCTCGACCTGCTGCCGCCGGCGGCGCGCTCGGAACTGGCGCGGCGGGGGCTGGCGAGTGCGCCGGAAACCTCGATCGCGGTGTCGAACGTCACGCAAATGCCCGGCCTGCCGACCGACTCCGCCAGCCTGTGGGCCTGGTTCGAGCGCCAGCCGGAAAAGGTCCGCGAGGAGGCCCGACGCCGCCAGCGCGCGCTGGACGCGGTGGCCGCCATCGAGCGCTCCGGCCAGAGCCGCACCAGCGCGATTTCCGCCGTCGCCGGCACGCATCTGGTCTCCATCGCCACGGTGTGGAACTGGCAGACCATGGTCGCCGGCGTGCAGCGCCACGACTGGCTGCCCAGGCTGGCCCCGCGCCCGGTCGGCGGCGGCAAGGAATCCGAAATCGACACCGAGGCCTGGCTGCGGTTCAAGAGCGATTATCTGCGCCCCGAACGCCCAACACTCAGCAGCTGCCACGCGCGGCTGGTGGAATACGCGGCGGCGCGCGGCCTGACGCTGCCCAGCCTGAAGACCTTGCAGCGCAAGCTGGAGCGCGAGGTCGACGGCCGGGTGATCATCGCCACCCGATCAGGCGCCGAGGCCGTGCGCCGCATGCTGCCGCCGCAGGAACGCACCGTCGCCGACCTGCACGCGCTGGAGCTGGTCAATATCGATGGCCACAAGTGGGATGTGTTCGTGCGGTTCCCCGATGGGCACATCCAGCGGCCGATGATGGTCGCCATTCAGGACATCTTCAGCCGAAAATTCCTGGCCTGGCGGGTCGGCGAGAGCGAAAATATCACCCTGACGCGCCTGACCTTCGGCGACCTGTTCCGCAAATTCGGCATCCCCGGCGGCTGCCTGCTGGATAACGGCCGCGCGTTCGCCTCCAAGGCGATGACCGGCGGCGCCAGGACCCGATTCCGCTTCACCATCCGACCGGAAGACCCGACCGGCCTGCTGACGTCGCTCGGCATCGAAATCCACTGGGCGACGCCCTTTCGCGGGCAATCCAAGCCGATCGAGCGGGCATTCCGCGACCTCTGCGTCCACGGCGCCAAGCATCCGGCGTTCGCCGGCGCCTACACGGGCAACAAGCCGGACGCCAAGCCGGAAAACTACGGCGAAAAAGCCATTCCGCTGGACGTGTTCATGGCCCGGGTCGAGGAAATCATGGCCTCGCACAACGCCCGCGTCGGGCGCCGCACCGAAACCGCCAACGGCGCCAGCTTCGACCAGGTGTTCGCCGCCAGCTATGCCGCCTCGCCGATCCGCAAGGCGAGCCCCGAGCAGCTGCGCATGGCGCTGCTGGCGGCCGAGCAGATCTCCACCGATCGCAATTCCGGCGCGGTGCGGTTCATGGGCAACCGCTACTGGACCGAGGCGCTGTCGAACGTCGCCGGCGATCGGGTGACGGTGCGCTTTGATCCCGACGATCTGCACGGCGAGGTGCATGTCTACGCCCTGGACGGCCGGTTCATCGCCACCGCCCCGGTGATCGAGGCCAGCGGGTTCCTGGATCAGGACGCCGCCAAGGCCCGCGCCCGGCTGGAAGCCAACCATCGCAAGGCGGTCAAGGCGGCGGTCGGGCTGGAGGCGCTGCTGTCGCCCGACGCGCTGGTCGATCCGGAACGCGACGCCCCCGGTCCGATCGAGCCGCCGAGGCTTGTCCGCCCGGTTCGCATCGCGGCCACGGCCGGCGCGGCGGCGGCGATGCGCGCCCCGCTGATCGACCGTCTGAATTTCGAGGAGATCGCGCCGGCGCCACGTCTGCGCCTGGTCGAATGAACGACGGCCGGCGCGGGCTGCCACCCTCGCCGGCCGGTAACGCAACGCAACTTCAGAAAGGAAAACCTAACCATGAACGCCAATCTGGGCAAGACGACATTCAGTCCGGAGGAGATCGACGATCTCCGCGACCGGCTGAACGCCTATAAGGAGCGCGCCGGGCAGTCCTGGTCGACGCTGGCGCAGGTCACCGGCGTGCCGCAGGGCACGCTGAGCAGCTGGGCGCCCGGCAAATACAATTCGGGCAACTACTACGGCGCCCATGACATCGCCGGGAAAATTCACCGCTTCTTTCTGAGCCTCGAAGAAAAAGAGGCGCTGGAGTCGGCGATGCCGGCCGAGCCGGACTTTCAGCCGACGGTGTCGTCGCGCCGGATGATGACGGTGATGGCGCTCAGCCAGCTGGGCGACATGGGCCTGATCTCCACGCCTCCCGGCGTCGGCAAGACGGCCAGCATCCGCCAGTACGCCGCCACCCACGCGCAGGTGTTCGTGATGACCGCCAGCCCGGCGGGGCGCGGCGTGCCGACCACCCTGATCGGCCTGCTGGCGGCGATGGGCGAGCGCGACGCCAAGGGCACGCCGCAGACGCTGTCGGAGCGCGTCCGCGCCCGCCTGCGCAACGCCGGCGCCCTGCTGATTATCGACGAGGCGCAGCACCTGTCGGCCCCGGCGCTGGAAGAGGTCCGCTCCATCCATGACGAGACCGGCGCGGGCGTGGTGCTCAGCGGCGACGAAACGCTCACCGCGAACCTCAAGAAATTTCCCCAGCTCTATTCCCGCCTGGGCGTGCGCCACAGCCAGCCCCGCCCGCTGGTCGACGACATCACCATCATCGCCGCCGCCTGGGGCGTCGAGCGCGGCGCCAGCCTCGCCTACCTGCACGAGATCGGCAGGAAGTCAGGCGGCATCCGCACCCTGACCAAGACGCTCAAACTGGCGGTCCGCGCGGCGCGGGCCGGCGGCGCCCCGCTCGATGTCACCGACCTGCGCGATGCGTGGGCGCAGCGGTTTGGAGAGTCGGCATGAAACAGTCAGCCGCGAGAGAAATCCTGAAGGCCCGCGACGCCTTCGAGCTGGTCGCCGAAAAGCCGCCCAGTGCGATGCGCGACCTGCACCTCAACCTGCGCCGGCGCGTCCTCAAGGATGTGCTGTTCAAGCACCGCGTGGCGATCACGGCCGTCGCCATCGAGCAGCTGCTGCCGGCCGACGAGGTGGCGGCATGAAAACCGACACCCAGGAACTGCGCCACACCCTGACGATGCTGCGCAACGAGATGCGCCTGGGCCAGATCCCGCGCGCCCGCTTCGAGTGGATCATCGCCCACGCCTTCGACTGCCTGGAGCTGATCGAGATCGCCGAGCGCAACCCGCCGCCGCCGGTGATCAACGGCCGTTTCACCGTCATCCAGGGCGACCGGCCATGAGCCGCCGCCGCACGCCCGGGCCGATCGCCCGCTGGATCGCCTTCATCCTGTCAACCTGGGGAATTTCTCCCCGCAACCGGAGCTACTGATCGTGACAACCACACTCTCGGACATCGAACTCGAAGCGCCCGCCATCGCGGTGGGCGGCAAGCTGTACATGCGCGACGCCAAGGGAGCGCTCGTGCCGCAGGAATCGGTCAAGGCGCAGCACCTTCTCGAAGACGAGATGGTCCGCAAGGTGGTCTCCTACGCCCAGCCGCTGGCCGAACAGGTCGCCCGGTTCCGCGAGCACACCTTCGACGACGTCGACGCCTTCGTCGCCATGATGGAGCAACAGTACGCCGCGCGGCGGGGCGGCATGAAGGGCAACATCACCCTGATGAGCTTCGACGGCACGTTGAAGGTTCAGGTCAAGGTTGCCGACAACATCAGTTTCGGGCCGGAGCTGCAGATCGCCAAGGCGCTGCTCGACGAATACCTGATCAAGCTGGCGTCCGACGCCGACGCCGACCTGCGCACGATCGTCAACTATGCCTTCGACGTCGACAGCTCCAACACCATCAACCGCGGCCGGCTGCTGGGCCTGCTGCGCTATGACATCAAGAACGAGCAGTGGCTGCGGGCGATGGAGGCGATCCGCGACTCGATCCGGGTGATCGGCTCCAAGCGCTACGTCAACATCTATCGCCGCGACCGCGCCGACGGCCCGTGGCGCCACGTCGCCATCGACGTCGCCTCGGCCTGATCGCCATGTCGAGCATTCCGACAGCCACGCTGCAGGCCTTCGGCCGGTTCTGGGACGCCTATCCGGCGCGCCCGGAAAACCCCAAGGCCGCCGCGCGCGAGGTGTTCGCCCGCCGGGTTCGCGAGGGCGCGGACCCGGAGGAGATCGTCGCCGCCGCCGGCCGCTATGCCGCCTACGTCAAACAGGCCGGCAAGGAATCGCATTTCATCCCCCACGCCCGCACCTGGCTCAGCCAGCGGCGCTGGGAGGACTTCCCCGCTCCGGCCCCGGCCGCGCCCGCCGAGGCCGCGCCGTCCGCCCACCCGCTGGCCTGGATGATCCCGCTGATCGGCGAGGCGCCGTGGAAGTCGTGGATCGAGCCGCTGCGCGTCGAGGACGGCGAAACCGTCCTCATCGTCGCCCGCACCGCTTTCGCCGCCGACCGCGTCCGCGCCCGGTGGTCACCCCTGATCGCCGAACGCCTCGGCGCGATCGTCATCACCGTCGGAGATTAGACATGACCGTGAACACCTCGCTCAATGACCGCTGGTCGGATGAGGAAAAGACCGTCGTCGCCCAGATGTGGACGGACGGCTTCAGCGCCAGCCAGATCTCCACGAAGATCCATGACGTCTTCAAGATCCACCGTTCGCGCAACAGCGTGATCGGCATCGTGCATCGCGCCGGCATGGGCAACGTGGCCCGCAAGAGCGCCTTCAACCCCGCCGCGAACCTGCCCAAAGCGCCCAAGGCGCCCAGTGCGCCGCGCCCGAAGGCCGACCTGCGCCACTACACCAAGCCGGCCTTCTCCGTCGTCGTCACGGCGCCGCCGAAGCCGGAACCGCCCCGCGAAGGCCCCGGTCTGGCGACCATCCACACCCTGGGCGCCCACATGTGCAAGTGGCCGATCGGCGATCCGACGGCGTCTGATTTCACCTTCTGCGGCGCCGCCCGCGACGAGGATGACCGCGCCTATTGCCCCGGCCACCGCGCCATCGCCGGCGGCGGTCGCATCGAGCCGAAAAAGGCCGACATCAGCCGCATGGCCCGCTACGCCCGATGAAACCGACCGTCCGCCAGATCATAGAGTTCGCCGCCTGCCAGAGCCGCGTCAGCGTGCGCGACATTCTGGAGCCGGGGCGCCATCGTCAGATTGCCCGCGTGCGCCATCGCGCCATGTGGGCCGCGCGCAAGCTGCGCCCCGACTTCGGCTGGAATCGCCTCGGCCACCAGTTCGAGCGCGACCACACGACGGTGATTCACGGCTATCGGGCGATCGAGGCCGTGCGAGCCGTCGACCTGGCCGAACGCAACCTGTGCGACGCGATCATCGCCAACTTTGGCCCGCAGATTGCCCTTGACGCCCTCCGCGCCGATCTGGTGAACGGCGCCGCCCAACTCAACACCGCCTTCCAGCGGTTCGCCTGCCAGGTGGGCAATGCGGTGCGCCATGTCCCGTAAGCGCCGCCGCGTCCCGACCGTCTGGATCGACTGGACCGCGCCGATCGCCGCGCTGTTCGAGCCCTATGGCGACCTGCTGACCGAGATGAACCCACCCCGCCGCGTGCGCTGCTACGCCGGCCAATCCCACACCACGCTGGTCGCCGTCTTCAACGGCCTCTGCNACGTCCGCGTCAACATCACACTGAGGCTGCCGAGGAACGCGCAATGAAGAACAAACTCCCAGATCTGAATAACCATCTGTTCGCCCAACTTGAGCGGCTATCGGAAGAGGGCCTGGACGCCGAGACGATCGATCGTGAGGCCAAGCGCGCCGACGCCATCGTCAAGTTGTCGGATCAAATTCTGCGCGGCGCCGAGCTGACGCTGAAGGCCGTGGCCGTGGTCGCCGCTCATGGCGACCGCTTCCGCGACATGCTGCCCGCCATCGGGGACAGCTCGAAATGAAGGGCAAGTGGATTCAATACAGCGCCGAGGAAATGGCGTGGCTGGAGGCCAATCGCACCCTNCCGATCGGCGACTATCACGCCGCCTTTTGCGCGGCCTTCGACCGGGACATTACGGCCGCGGCTCTGCATTCACTGCGCAAGCGCAAAGGCTGGAAAACCGGCCGCACCGGGCATTTCGAAAAGGGCTCCNCCCCGGTCAACAAGGGCGTCCCGAGGGCATACGACGCCAACTGCGCCGCGACCCAGTTCAAGCCCGGCCACCGCGGCGGCGTCGCGCTGGATGTGTACAAGCCGATCGGCTTCGAGACGATCCGGGACGGCTATCTGGTGCGCAAGATCAATGACGACATGCCCCTGCAGGCTCGCTGGCGCGCTGTCCATCTGATCAACTGGGAGGCCATCAACGGCCCGCTGCCGAAGGGCTTCGCGCTGAAGTGCCTGGATGGCGACACGGCCAATTGCGACGTCGCGAACTGGACGTTGGTTCCCAGGGCGATCATTCCCCGGCTGAATGGAGGCCCTCACAAGTCCTTCGTCGCCTACGACACCGCGCCCGCCGAACTGAAGCCCACGATCCTGGCGGTCGCGCAGCTTGAGCACCGGGCCCGCACGGCGCGGAAGGCGGGCGTGCCGTCATGATCACGCTATCCGAACAGATCGCCGCCGCCGATCACGAGATCGCGGCCATGGAGGCCATCGCGGCGACGCTGCGCGCCTTTCCGCAGTCGATTCGCAACATCCCGCAGGTGNCGTGATGGTCGCCTATTCCTTCAACACCGCCTTCGTCGATNGCGTCGCATCGGGGACGAAGCGCCAGACGATCCGCCTGCCCAGGAAGCGCCACGCGCGGCCCGGCGAGGAAATCCAGCTCTATCACGGCATGCGCACGCGCCATTGCCGGCTGCTGGGGAAGTCGACGGTCGAGAGCGTTCACGAAATCCGCATCGATCTGGTCGAGCAGACCATCACCATCGACGACGCGATCGTCATCAATGAGATCGACGAACTGGACGCCTTCGCTCTCAGCGACGGTTTTGACGGCCTTCGAGGCCGGATCGAGCCCTGGGAGCACATGCATCGCTGGTGGTGCATGATCCATCCGGGCGAGGTCTTTGCCGGCGTGCTGATCAAGTGGGGCGATCTCAAGGCTCCGGAGGTCGCGTCGTGACCACCTTCCCCGACATCGACGACGACTTCGACGACTGCCAAGCGTGCGGCGGGGATGGCTTTACGTTCAGCCATATCGATTTCCGCATGCTGGTCGATGTAGGGGCCGAGCTGAGGGCGCTGGAAATCCAGGCGCATTGCCCGAACTGCTCCGGTCAGGGCGTGGTGCGGAGGCCGGTGCATTGACCGCCCCGCGCGCCATGCTGGCCAAGGTGCATATCGCCTGCAAGGAGCTGGCGATCGACGATGGGGCCTATCGGGCGATGCTGGCCCGGCTGACCGGGCACGACAGCGCGTCGAAGTGCTCGGCGTCGGATCTGTCGCGGGTGCTCGATGAGCTGAAGGCCAAGGGCTGGAAGCCGAAGGTGGCGTCCACGACACGCAAACCTGTTGTCAACAACAAGCAAGACTCCCCCGCCGCGCGCAAGGCTCGCGCCTTGTGGATCTCGCTGCACCAGCTGGGCGTGGTGCGGGACGGCTCGGAGGCGGCGCTGCGGGCGTTTGGCGTGCGGCAGCTGAAGGTCGATGCGCTGGAGTGGTCCGACGGGGCGCGGATGTACAAGCTGATCGAGGCGCTCAAGGCGATGGCGCAGCGGGCCGGCTGGTCGCAGGATGGCGATCTGGCGAGCGTCAAGGCGCGGCTGGAAACGCTGCTGGCGGCGCGCCGGGGATGATGATGGCCGCCGCCCGCGCCAGCTCCGTGGACCTGTTCGCATGGCGAGAGGTTTCGGACGCGCGCGCGGCCATGGAGGCGGCGGAGGAGCGCCGGGTGCTGGCGGAGCGGCGGTATCGCTATGCGCCGCGCGGCGAGATTCTCAACCGTCTGAAAGACTTCCAGGAAGCGACTCAGGAGGCTCTGAGAACCTCCCTGGCGCTGGCCGATCTGACGCGGAAGGCGCTGCATTGAGCGCGGCCGAGCAATACGAGGGGCTGGAGGCCACCGGCGCGAACCTGCGGCGGATTCTGGGCGAGGAGGGCGCGCGGAAGCTGGCCGAGGCGTTCGGCGGCCGGCGGCTGTATGTGCCGCGTTCGCCCGGCGAGCATCACCCGATCACCGTGGCGCTGGGCCGTTCGGGCGCCGATCGGCTGGCCGGGGCGTTTCACGGCTGCGGCATCGACATCCCCATGCTGCCGGCGAAGAAGGCCATGGTGCGCGAGCTGGACGCGGCGGGGGTGACGCGCGCCGATATCGCCCGAAAACTGCGCATCACCGAAAGATGGGTTTACAAAATCCTCTCGGAGCCTGAAACATCACCCTCCCGGCAGGGCGCGTTGTTCTGACCACCTCACCCTGAATTAGTTCAGGGTGATAGCCTGACGGGACCGGGCCTAGCGTCCGTTCATGTCCTGGACCTACCGCATCACCGATGGCGCCGTTACCGACGGCGCGGGCGAGCGTCGATTTGTCGGCTATTCAGGGCGCGGCCACTCTCTCGCCGAGGGCCGCAATAATCCGGACATGATCAAGGTCATCGCCGTCGGGCCGATCCCGCCCGGGCTGTACGCGATCGGCAGTCCGCACACCTCGGCGCAGACCGGCCCCTACACCATGGACCTCGACCCGCTGGCCGGGACCAACACATTCGGCCGCGCCGCGTTCCGCATCCACGGCAACAACGCCGCCAACGACGCCAGCCACGGCTGCATCATCCTGCCGCCCGACGCGCGCCACGCGATCTGGCAGAGCGGCGATCACAAGATTGAGGTGGTGGTCTGATGAGTGACGAAGCACACAGCGACGTGATGCGCGCCGGGCCCTGGAAGCCGCTCGATCCAGAGACGGCCGCGCAGGTCCTGGCCGTCAAAAGCATCGGCGAGGCGCTGTTCCTCACCCTGGAAAAACTGCCGCCCAGCCGCGAGGTCTCGATCGCCAAGACCAAGGTCGAGGAGACGGTGATGTGGGCCGTCAAGGGGCTGACAAAGCCATGAACATCCTCGGGTTCCTCCGCGCGCTGCCCGCCAATGAGCCGATCCTGGTCGGCGGAGCGGTGACCTCCGCGCTGACGCTGGGCGCGACGTTCGGGCTGCATCTCACCGCCGAGCAGATCGCCGGCGTCGCCTCGGCCTCCGTGACGCTGGTCAGCCTGATCATGCGCCAGGCCGTGACGCCCACAGCCACCGCCACGCCCGCCCCTACGACAGTCGCCCCACCCCCCGTCCAAGGACCTCAATCGTGAAACGCGCAACGCTCGCTCTTGCCTTCATCGTCCCGATCGCCCTGCTGACGTCCGCCTGCGCCAGCCTCGGCTCGTATTTCAGCCCGCAAATCCAGTCTGACGAGGCCGCCGTGATCGCCGATACCGAGGCGGTCAACAACGACCTGCTGCAGGCGAAGATCGACTATTCGACCAACAAGGCCCTGCTGCCGGGCGACGCCGCCAGGCTGATCGCCGACCAGACCACGCTGGCCACGGCCGTGGTCAAGTGGACGTCCGATCTCAAGGCCGTCGGAAGCCCCGCGCCCACGGTGCCGGCCGCGACCGCCGCCGCGCTCGCCGCGCCGGCGCCCGCCACGAACTAGTCACCCGCTTTCCGCCACCTCCGCGCTGGGGAAATGATCGCCGTGGATCTCGAAACGACGTCGACCTTCAGCGCGGGATGCGCGGCCATCGCCACCGCCTGCGCGCTGTGGGTCGCCGCGCGCGACGGGCGCTGGCGCAAGGGCGGTCTGGCCAAGCAGATGGAGGATCGCATCACGCGCGCCCAATCGACGGCCGATAACTGGCATGAGACCGAACCGCACCTGCAACTGCGCGCCGAGGTCGAGCGCCAGGCCGGCCTGCTGATCGCCCACACCAGCCGTCTCGACCAGGTCGCCACGCAGGCCGACATCGCCCGGCTGGACGGGAAGCTGAATGTGGTCGCCGCCAGCACGAAACACACCGCCGCCGGCGTGGATCGGATCGAGGGTCTGTTGATGAACCGCGCGCTTAACGGCCGGACGTCATGACCGAGCACTTCACCGCACACCTTCGCCTGACCCTGCTGCGCCTGCTGGTCGGCGCGCCGGGGTATCGGGCCAATTCGTCGATCATGCACTCGGCCGCCGCCGAGTTCGGTCTGGGCGCCAGCCGCGACCAGATCAAGAGCGAGCTTGCCTGGCTGGCCGAACAGGGCGCCGTGCGCAATCAGGACGTCAGCGGCGTGGTGGTGTCGACGCTGACCGATCGCGGCCTCGATGTCGCCGAGGGCCGCGCCCACATGCCCGGGGTGCAGAAGCCCGCGCCGGGGGCCTGAGAATGGCCCGCTCCAAGGTCTATGACCTGCCGCCAACGATCCGCGAGGAGATCAACCGGCTGCTTCGAGACCGCGTCAGCCTCGACGACATCGTCGCCCACCTCAAGACCCTGGCGAGTCCGGAGACAGAGCTGCCCAGCCGATCGGGCATCGGCCGCTACGCCAAGCAGTTCGAGGCGATCAGCGCCCGCGTGCGCCGCAGCCAGGACATCACCGATCGCCTGGTCGCCGAGGTCGGACCGCAGATCGCCGACGGCAAGGGCCTGCAGGTGCTGGCGCAAGGCTTTCAGTCGCTCGCCTTCGACCTGCTGGCCGGCATGGAAGAGGGCGCGACCCTCGATCCGGAAAACCTGATGTTCTTCGCCAAGTCGATCGGAGAGATTTCGAGGGCGCTGAAGACGGACGCCGACAGGTCGCTGGCCATCCGCAAGGCCGCGGCGGCCGACGCCGCAAAGGCCGTGGACAAGGTCGCCAAACGCGAGGGCGGCCTGTCGCGCGACACCATCGACAAGATCAAGTCCGAGATCCTGGGGATTGCCCAGTGACGGAACACCAGATCCTCCAGACCCAGGCGCTTGAGCGCTGTTCGTCTCTACCCGCCAGCTTCGACAAGCGCTTCGTGCGCACCATGGCCACCCGCTCGCGCAAGCAGTCGCCCAAGGCGCTGACCGAAAAGCAGGCGGCCTATCTCGACGACTTGGCGTGGCGCTACCGCCGCCAGCTGCCCGCCGAACTCGTGCCTGCGGAGAAGCCGGCATGATTGGCGCGGTCGACGAACTGGGCCCGATCTCCGAGGCTGAATGGGCCGAGCACCGTCGCGACGCCATGCAGGCGCTGCCGGCCGGCTTTCAGAACAAGACGCTGCCGGAGATCCTGCTCGACTATCAAAAGCAGTTTCTCATGGCGACGACGGCCTACCAGCTGGTCGCCCTGGACAAGAGCCGCCGGATCGGCGCGACCTGGGGCGTGGGCGCGGACGCCGTGCTGGCGGCCGGGGCGTCGAAAGTCGCCCAGGGGATGGACGTCCTCTATATCGGCTACAACCTCGATATGGCGCGCGAGTTCATCGACGTGTGCGCCATGTGGGCCCGGGCGTTCATGCCGGCGTGCACCGAGGTGGCCGAGTTCCTGTTTCAGGATCAGGACGCCCACGGAGCGGACAAGGCCATCGCCGCGTTCCGCATCGCCTTCGCCAGCGGCTTCGAGATCATCGCGCTCTCCAGCCGCCCCCGCTCGCTGCGCGGTCGCCAGGGCTTCGTGATCCTTGACGAGTTCGCCTTCCACGAGGACGCGCCCGGCCTGCTCAAGGCGGCGATGGCATTGCTGATCTGGGGAGGCAAGGTGCTGGTGATCAGCACGCACAACGGCGTGGACAACCCCTTCAACGAACTGCTCACCGAGATCCGCTCGGGCAAACGGCCGGGCAAGGTGGTGCGCTGTACGTTCGACGACGCCATCGCCATGGGGCTCTATGAGCGCGTGTGCCTGAAGCGCGGCATCGCCTGGACGCCCGAGGGCGAGGCGACCTGGCGCGCGGGCATCTATAAGTTCTACGGCGCCGACGCGGCCGAGGAGCTGGAGTGCATCCCGGCGCAGGGCTCCGGCGTCTATCTGACCCGCGTCCTGATCGAAGCCTGCTCGTATGACGCTCCGGTGCTCAAGCTTACATGTCCGCCCGGCTTCGAGCTGCGGGCGCCGGCCGAGCGTGAGTCCTATATCGCGGCGTGGCTGGAACAGACGGTCGCCCCGGAACTCGCGCTGCTCAATCCGAACCTGCGCCACGTGTTCGGCCAGGACTTCGCGCGGTCGGGCGACGTTTCGGTGATCACGCCGATGGCCGTCGAGCCGGAGCTGACACGGCGCGTGCCGTTTGTGCTTGAGATGCGCAACGTACCCTATGAGTCGCAGAAACAGGTGCTCTTCTATGTCTGCGACCGCCTGCCGCGCTTTGGCGGCGGCAAGCTCGACGCCACCGGCAACGGCGGATACCTGGGCGAAGTAGCCGTCCAGGAATACGGCGCGACGATGATCGAGGCCGTCAAGCTCTCGCAGCCCTGGTACATCGAACACATGCCGCGCATGAAGGCCGCGTTCGAGGATCGCAAGATGTTGATCCCGGCGCAGGCCGACCTGGTCGACGATCTGCGGCAGATCAAACTGATTCGCGGCATCCCGATGGTGCCGCAGGACGCGCACACCAAGGGAACCGACGGCCTGCAGCGCCACGGCGACTTTTCGGTCTCGCTGTGCCTGGCCTATGCCGCCAGCGAAAGTCCGGTCACCGAATTCGACTATACTCCCGTGCGCCGCGCCACGCTCTTCGACGGGCGCCGCGTGGTCGATGACGAGATTCCGCGCTGGGGGCGAAGCGACTTTCCCGGCAATCCCTATCGCGAGTCCCGTGACGGCTCGTTCAGGTCCTCCATGCGTCGCGGGAGGACCTGGTGATGGACGGTTATGAGAATGACCAGACGCTGAGCCCCGCGCTCGATCCGCTGGGCCAGCCGGTGGTTCCGGGCGACGACAACCACGGACAGCCGGTCGATCTGAGCGTGCTGACCCAGGAGATCGCCGGCGCGACGATGATGGGCGTGCGGTCGATCTTCGACTCGCACATCGCCCAGGGCATCGACCCGCAGACCATGGCCGCCGTCATGCTGGGCGCCGAGCAGGGCCTGCCGATCGACTATCTGTCGCTGGCCGAGGAGATGGAGGAGAAGGATCTCCACTATCTGGGCGTGCTGGGCACCCGCAAGCGCGCGGTGGCGCAGCTGGAGATCACCGTCGAGGCTGCCGATGATTCCGCCCGCTGCGAGGCCGACGCCGACCTGGTGCGCGACTGGCTGAACCGCGACCAGCTGCAGATGGAGCTGTTCGACATCCTCGACGCCGTCGGCAAGGGCTTTTCCGCCACCGAAATCATCTGGGACATGAGCGAGCGGCAATGGATGCCCGGCGCTCTCAAACGCCGCGATCCGCGCTGGTTTCAGTTCGACCGCATCGACGGCGAGACGCTGCTGTTGCGCGACGTCGGGCCGCCGCGCCTGCTGCCGCCCTACAAGTTCATCGACCATCGCCATCCGGCCAAGTCGGGCCTGCCGATCCGCTCGGGACTGGCGCGGCCGGTCGCCTGGGCGTGGCTGTTCAAGAACTACAGCATGAAGGACTGGGTCGCCTTCGCCGAGATCTACGGAATGCCGCTGCGCATCGGCAAGCACCGGGTCGGCGAGACGGAGGAGAACATCCGCCTGCTGGCCAACGCGGTCGCCAACATCGGCAGCGACGCCGCCGCGGTGATCAGCGAATCGATGACGATCGAGTTCCTCGACAACAAGGGCGGCGCCGGGGCCAACGGCGAGGTGTTCAAGACCCTGGCCGAGTATCTCGATCAGCAGGTCTCGAAAGTCGTGCTGGGCCAGACCGCGACGACGGACGCCATCGCCGGTGGCCACGCGGTCGGCAAGATCCACAACGAGGTGCGCCGCGACATCATGGCGGCCGACGCCGACATGCTGCAGGGCACGCTCAACCGCGACCTGGTGCGCCCGATCGTGCTGCTCAACAACGGGCCGCCGCCCAAGGGCCGCTTCCCGCGCCTGCGCATCGGCCTGCCGGAGGCCGCCGACGTCAAGGTGCTGGGCGACGCGTTGCAGATCCTGGTGCCGATGGGCATGAAGGTCCCGGTCAAGTGGGCCCGCGACAAGCTGGGCGCGCCCGAACCGGACGAGGGCGAGGAGGTGCTGACCGCGCCCGCCGCGACCGCCGCTGATCCCTCCGGAGCCGATCCGACACCCACTCCAGAAGACGCCACGGACAGGGGCGAGGAACTGGCGACCCTGGCTGACCCCGCGCAGGCGGCGGCGAGTGCCTTCTTAGCCTTCTCAAACCTTCTTAAACGGCAATCGAGGGCGACAGGGTCGGCCGCTGTCGACACTTCGGGAACGCCCGACGCGATCGACCGTGGAATCGACGCCGCGCTCAGCGACTGGCGCCCGATCGCCCGCGCGCTGGTTTCGCCGGTCGAGAGCCTGGTGGCAGGCGCATCCAGCCTCGAACAGGTCCGCGACCGGCTGGCCGGCGCGATCGACCAGATGAGCGTCGACGACATCGCCCAACTCCTCGCCCAGTCCGGCTTCGCCGCGCGCCTGGCGGGCATCACCGGCCAACGCATCGAACCGGAGCAAAAACCATGAGACACCTTTTCGGGGGCGTCCTGACGGCGCTCCTGGTCATTCCCCTGCTGGCCTTCGCCCAGGCCGGGCAGTTCGCGTTTCCCGCGGGCACGCCGCTGTCGGGCGCGTGGGGCACGCTGGAATTGTGCTCGACCACCGCGCCGACACTAACGCCGAACACGCTGCAGCCGGTCTATTGCGGCCCGCAGACCACCGTGGTCACCGGCGCGATCAGCCCGGCGCCCACGGGGCAATCGCAATATGGCCTGACCCAGACCAGCGGATTCCAGTCGGACGGGGTCACGGCGGTCACCGGCTACACGGTGTGCTCGATCTTCAAGCCGGCGGCGGGCAGCGCGTTCTATGTCGGCGGTACGGCGGCGGCGGTGCAGACCGTGCAGATCTATGACAGCGCGACCATTCCCGCCGACGGCACGCTGGCCTGGAAATCCAGCGGCGGCGTGTTGATCGAGTCGTTCACCCTGCCGGCCGCCGGCCCCTGGCTTCGCACGCTTGGCGGGGGCACCTATCCCGTCGCGCTGACCTCCGGGATCACCGTTTGCTATTCGAGCACGGCCGGCATCGTCAAAACCCAGTTGGGCAGCGCCTCGACCAACACTCTCTTCGGGGCGGTGATGTGATGAAGCGCTCAATCGTCGCCCTTTCGGCCTGGGCTCTCCTGGCCGGTCAATCGCACGCCTCCGATGGCCTGGTGCTGCCGAGCACCGCAGGCTCCGGCACGGTCACCAGCGTAACAGGCAGCGGCGGCGCGAGCGGCCTGACGTTGTCCGGCGGCCCGATCACCAACGCGGGCACCCTGACGCTCGGCGGCACGCTCAACATCGCCAACGGCGGCACCGGCACGGCGACGCCTGCACTGGTGGCAGGGTCCAACATCACCATCTCCGGCACATGGCCTAACCAGACAATCGCGGCCACCGGCGGCTCAGGCACGGTCACCAGCGTAACAGGCAGCGGCGGCACCAGCGGCCTGACGCTGGCCGGCGGTCCGATCACCAATTCCGGCACGCTGACGCTGGGCGGCATCCTCAATATCGCCAACGGCGGATCGGGCACGGCGACGCCGGCGCTGGTCGCTGGGTCCAACATCACCATCTCCGGCACATGGCCTAACCAGACAATCGCGGCCACCGGCGGCTCAGGCACGGTCACCAGCATCGTCGCCGGGACCGGTTTGGGTGGTGGCACGATAACGACCACCGGGACCCTGTCGGTCAATACGGGCACGTCCGGCGCAAACTATTGTCTGCTCAATGGCGCGGCCTGCACGTTCGCGGCCATGCCGATTTTCGGCAACCTGACGATCACGAATCCCGGCTCGGCCGTCACCATGACTGTGCCGACCACTTCGTTCACCGCGGCCCGGACCGATGCGGCGCAGTCGTTCACCGGGGTGCAAACGTTCTCTGGCGGAACGATCCTTGGCTCAACAACCAAGTTGAACGCGATCATTGCCGAGGCCGCCTCCGCGCCGACGACATGCGCAGAGGCGGGGACCGGCTCGCCGACATGTGCGTTCACGGCGTCAGCGGGCACGGCCGCTATGGATATCCTGCTTGCGTCGTCGTCGGCCGCTACCACGATCACGGTCAGCGGGCTGACGGCCACCTCCCATTTTTGGGCCTGCGGTCCATTGTTCGATACCACCAATACCGCAATCTGGGGCCTGCCGACCGCGTGGTCGACGACGTCAATCACGTGGACCTACTACACGACAGGCTCGCGCACCGCGGCCAGCCCCGGCGCGACAGACGTCCTGTTGGTCGGCCCTTGCGTGGGTGTCTGATGCGCGGCTGGGCCGCCACCGCGCTATTGGCGCTCTGCGCGTTCGGCCAGGCGTCGGCCGCGCCGCTGACGTTCGCCATTTCGTGCGACGCCAACTGCCCCGGCGGATCGCTGATCGCCTCCGCCACGGCGCTGGGCGTCAAGCGGGTGCGGCTGAAGGTTCCGGCGTTCTGGCCGTTGTGCGACATCGGGCCGGTATCGGCGCCGCACGCGCCGGTCTGTGAGAATGCGACGAACGCCATCGACCCGGCCGGGCTGAATCCCGCCGGCTCCGGTTATATCTGGCAGCTGGACGGAACGCCGGGCACGCCGTTCGCCGCGATCTATCAGGTCGGCGATCAGGTGACCTCGGCCGCGCTGCCCGGCCTGCCGGGGACGGCGACCATCACAGCGGTGGCGAAGAATGTCCCCAGCGTGACGCTCGACACCCATGTGACGCAGTACGTCGCCGGCGCGATCGGCGGCAACACCGTGGCCAGCGCCGCCTCCGCCCAGGCGCTGGGCATGAGCATGGAACTGACCCTGCTCAATATCAGCGACAGCAACAATCAGCATTTCGGGCCGGTGCTCGAAACCGATGCGGCCTTTCAGGCGCGGATCGCCGCGACGATTGCCGCCTTCCGGGCCACCGGCATCACCATCGACCTGATCAGCGTGTCGGCCGAGGAAGACGCGATCAACAACAATCCCGGCACAACCGACTATCTGCACATGCTCGACCTGGTCGAGGGCGTCGCCGGGCCGCTGGGCATACCGGTGACCAACGGCGGGCTGACCAATACCGGCACGGCGCTCGCTTACTGGGATTATCTGTGGGAGACCTGTGCCAGCACGGCCTGCCGGCGCGCGGCGGATATCAACGCCGCGGGCGCATTCATCAAATCTGAATTCTCGCAATCGTTCGCGACCAACCGCCTGCCGACCACCTGCGATGGCTCCGGCACCTTCCTGTCGACCAACGGCAACCTCTATCAGCAGATGCGCAAGTACCAGGCGCTTGTCGCCGGCTATGCCGCGCGGCCGTGGATGGCCTACACCAACTTCCACTGGTACCAGATCCCCGCGAACGTGAAGGCCCCGCAGATCCGGCTGATCGTCTCGCAGACGGGCCACACCGCCTATTTCAACCAGTTCAACAACTACTCCGCCAGCGGTGTCGACCAGATGGCGATCATGGCGGGCATTGTTTCGCTGGGTGCGGCGGGCGTCGAGCCCACCACGGCGACGCCTGGCGCGGCGCATTCGGTCTCGCTGCAGGCGATCGACGGGACGCTGCTGGCCAGCGGCAAGGCGTTCAAGGGGTTCGTCGCCTCACCGCCGGTGCTGGGCGTGGCCAACGCCGCGCCCGAAACGCCGGTCTGTTAGGGGGCTATTGATGACCACCACCCTGATCATCCGCGGCGTCTATGACGGGACCGGGGCGGCGCTGGTGATCACCGGGCAGCCGGCGGTCTGCACGTTGCTGCTGACGACGGCCAATCCGCTGGGCTATGGGCCGGACGTGCCGCAGAACCTGACCGGGCGGGCGTTCGTGCAGCGGGTGGTCGATGGCGGCGGCGCGGTGCTGGCCTCGGCCGCGGGCGTGGTGATCGGCGCGGGGACGTTGGAGTTCAGCCTCTCGGCCGTGACGGTGGCGGCGCTGTTGCCCACGGGCGAGGGCGCGATCGACCTGACGCATATGCTGGTCGAGCTGACCACCGGCGGCGACGACGACATCCTGATCCGGCCGTTCAGCATCCGCACGCCGCGCGCCGGCGGCCAGGTCGCCGCGTTCACCCTCAACACCGATACGTCCGGCTCACCGCTGATCGTGCGCTATGCCGGAGCGCCTGGCGCGCCTGGCGCATCGGGCGGCGGCGGATCAGGCACAGGAGATTCCCCGATGGTTCCCGTTTCGCCGCGCAAGACCTACACCAACCCCGGAGGCGTGACGTCGATCGCCACGGATGTCCCGGCGGGGGCGACCAGGGCCGTGGTGCAATTCCAGGGCTCCGACGGCTACTGGTCGGACGATCCCGCCAATCCGCCGACGTCGGGTTCGGGCATGTTCCTGCCGGCATTTACCGAGCGGCTGTTCAGCGGCGACCTCGCCAGCCTGAAACTCGTTCCCGTCGCCAATCCCTGCACCATCGTCGTGAGCTTTTACCAATGATCCGCGCAGCCTCTTTCGCCGCCGCCTTGTGCCTTTGCGCCGGTTCGGCCTTCTCCCTCGGCGCGCCGGTGACAGTCACCAACCTGCCGGGCAACCCGGTCAGCTCGATGGTCACCACGCCCAGCATCGCCACGGCCAACACCTGGCAGGTGCTGTTCACCGCGCCGACGCCGCCGGCGATCCGCAAGGGCTGCATCATCCAGAACACCAGCAGCGGCGTGCTTTATTTCACGGTGGGCGCGATCAGCTCCGGCTTTCCGACCAGTGCGGCGTTCTATCTGAGCCCTGGCGGCAGCTTCACCTGCGCCTACTCTAACGGCGCGGTCGAGCAGGGCACGATCGAGGTCTCCGCGCCCGTCATGGGCCAGACGTTCTCCGCCACCGGAGGCTAGATGCGCGCGCTCTGTCTGATCCTCGCGTGGCTCAGCTGGGCCAGCCAGTGCGTCGCCGGCATGGGCGCGGGCGGGTTCGGCTATCAGCCGCCGGCGCCGGTCGAGCGGCTGTATGTGCGCGGCCAGCAGCTGGTCGACCACGCGGGCGCCTCGGTCGCGCTGCGCGGATTCAACGAGGGCTCGATCGCCAATGTGCAGGTCTATGCGCCCGGCGACGCGGCGACGCTCAAGGCCGCCGGCTTCAATGTGCTGCGCTATACGCCGCAGTGGTATTACGACCCGCAGGGCGACTGCAACACGCCCTATCCGGTCAGCAACGACGCCTATGATCCGCCGGCGCCGGCGGGGACCGGGACGGACGCCAGCGGGTATTTCACGCAGGGCCAGCTGAGCATTCTGGACGGCCAGGTCGCGGCGGCCGACGCCGTCGGCCTGTGGTCGGTGGTCGGCATCACCACCAACAAGTGCGACTTCTACACCAACCCGGACATCCAGGCCCGCTATCAGGCGATGTGGAAGTTCCTGGCCAAACGCTACGCCGGCCGCAAAATCGCGCTCTACGAGCTGGCCACGGAACCCAATCCCACCCAGCCGACCGGCCATCAGTTCGACAACGCCATGGTCGCGACGATGTACGAGGGGGCGATCAACGCGATCCGCACCGTCGATACGGTGACGCCGATCATGGTCGGGTCGGCGAAGAACTATAACGTCCGCACGCTGCTGGGCTCGCCCGGGCTGCCGGGCATCTTCCTGCCCGACCAGAGCGGCATCGTCTATGCGGCCAACTGGTACGAGTGGGCCGGCAGCGTGGCGGGCGTCGTCGTCGGCTACACCGCCCAGGCCAAGGTCAATTTCACCACCCTGCGCGGCTATCCCGACTATTACGGCGACACCCGCGGCGACCAGCCGACCGTCTCCTGCACCTATCCGGGCATCGGCGCGACGTCATACCTGATGAACGCCACGACCCTGACGACGATGTACGACAACTGCGCGGGGCTGTTCTCGTCGACCTATAACGCGCCGGTGCTGATCGAGCAGATCGGCGTGCGCACGGTGACGCCCGGCGCCTGGCAGTACACATCGGACATGCTCGACATGTTCAACGCGCGGCGCGGGACCGGCAACGTCGGCTGGATCTGGTGGCAGATCCGCCAGAAGAACGGATCGGGGCTCGCTGATGGCGCGCCCGGCAACGGCGGCAACACCGGAGACCTGTGCATCTTCTGCCAGGCCGGGAACGACAACCACTGGATCGTCAAGGATTCCACGTACCACTGCACGCCCTACACCTGGCCGGGCGGCGGGACGTCCACCTGCGACGACTGGTGGGACATGCTCAAGACCAAGGCGACCAACTGATGATGACTTCGCGCAAGATCGCCCTGATGGGCGCCACGATGGCGGCGATCGCCGTCTCGATCCTGCTGACGGCGCATGCGCGGGCGGATATCGCGTCGAGCGCCTATCCGCCGGGCGGCCCGGTCGGCGGGGTGCTGGCGGGCGCATTGCCCAATCCCACGTTCGCCCCCGGCGCCGTGGACTTCGCGGCGATCCGCACGCTGGCGCCGAACGTGGTGCTGTGCAATCCGACCGGCGCCGTCACCCAGACACAGGCCTGTCCGGTGGGCGCCGGGCTGGCGTTCTCCGGCGGCGCGCTGACCGCGACGGGGACCAATTTCGCCGGCGCCAGCCTGCTGACCGGGTCTGGCAATTTCATCGTCCCGGCCGGGGTGACCAATCTGCTGGTCTGCCTGCAAGGCCAGGGCGGCGGCGGCGGCGGGGTCAGCACGGCGGCGGCGGCGGGCGCCGGCGGATCATCGGGCGAGACCAAGTGCGCCTTTTATGCGGTGACCCCGCTGGCCAGCATCGCCTATCAGAACTTCAATGCAGGCGGCCAGGGCGGGACAGCGGGCGGCTCCGGCGTCAACGGATCGGTGGTCAATTTCGGAACGCTGAGCGCCGGGGGCGGCTGGCATGGCGCGGGCTCGACCGGCGGCAACGCCGGCGCATCGAGCATCGCGCAGATCTGGGGCCAGGAATCGCCGACGCCCTGGACAAGCGGCGTCTTCGTCATCTCCGAGGCGATCACCGCCGGGCAGGGCGGCGCGGCGGGTCAGGGCGGCATCGGCGGCTCGACGGCCAGCGAGGCCGGCGGCGCGGGCGGCGTCAACGCGGCGGGCGTCAACGCGGCCTCGGGAACCGGCCAGTGCGGCGCGGGCGGCGGCGGGGCCAGCACCACGGGCGCGGCCACCCTCAACGGCGGCGCGGGCGGGCCTTCCTGCATCCTCGTGATGTACTGACGGGCCGACCATGGCCGAGATCAGCCTCAAGCCGCTGCCGCCCGCCGAGGCGATCAGGTACTTCCGCGGCAAGGGGCTCAAGGCCAGCTTCGCCTGGCAGGACATGTGGCAGGAAGAGCATGCCAAGGCGTTTACCGTCGCCAAGGCGATGCGCGCGTCCGTTCTGCAGGACATCCGCGACGTGGTGGACAAGGCGCTGGCCGACGGAACCGCCTTCGAAACCTTTCAAAAGAATCTGAGACCGCTGCTGGAGGCGGCCGGCTGGTGGGGAAAGGCGCGCGCGGTCGATCCGCTGACCGGCGAGGAACGCCTGGTGCAGCTGGGCAGCCCGCGCCGCCTGCGGACCATCTTCGATGTCAACATGCGGGTGGCCTATGCGGCCGGCCGGTGGGAGCGCAC